>Ga0209347_1000327_pt1 | contig 129265 bp, 120 predicted proteins | sample AutmiccommuBRH23_FD_187382 | JGI IMG/M metagenome (GOLD analysis project Ga0209347, IMG submission 187382) | Deep subsurface microbial communities from Mt. Terri, Switzerland - Autotrophic microbial communities BRH/23 (SPAdes) (version 2) | ecosystem: Environmental > Aquatic > Deep subsurface... | reverse complement strand
AAAAAAGCGCCACTCGTCGTTGCTCCTCACTCATTTGGAATAACCAAACTACGCTCGTCGCGTCTCGATTGGCGCTTTTTTAGGCACAACGCCGATAATGCAAATAGTGTTAACAGGCCCTAGCTTATGCCAGCCACGCCTGTAGAGAGCGTGAAATATCGGCAATTTCCTCCACACAGACCTCATGCTCCATGGCGTAGGCAGTATAGCCCGGCTGGTAACCCAACAATTCGAGCGCTGCAACCGCCCGTTTACCCAGAGTTTCCGGCACCACCGGATCACGACTGCCATGCAGTATTTGCACCGGCAGCTGACGATTGGATGGATGGGGCACGATGGAATCGGCGGTGGCAAAATAGGTGGACATCGCCAGCAGTCCGGCGAGGGGTTTGGGGTAGGTCAGCGCTGTCTGGTAAGCGACGGCGCCACCCTGGGAGAATCCGGCGATGACAATGCGCTCGCTGGCAATGCCCCGCTCAATTTCGCGGTCAATCAGGTCGGCAACTTTTTGCGCTGACGCCAGCAACTGGGATGCATCGGGCTTCCTCTCAATATCCATCGACACAATGTCATACCAGGCAGGCATCACGTAGCCACCATTGACCGTGACCGGAATCGCCGGAGCGTGGGGGAAAATAAAGCGGATGGCGGCGGATTCGGGCAACCTCAACTCCGGCACAATGGGTTCAAAGTCATGGCCGCTGGCACCCAGACCGTGGAGCCAGATCACAGCGGCATCGGCCGGTGCATTGGCGGTTTCTACTTCGATGGCAGGCAGATAAGTCATTGTTGTTTCGCATTCCTGGGGCTGGATTGGAGGGCGCCATTATAAACACTCGCGCCGCTGGTTGGCGGATTGTCTCGTCTGGCAGACCTGTCAGTGCTGAGCTGGGCTGGGCGCCCGGGCAGGCTGTGGTTGCCAGCCTTCAAGCCTTTGCCGATAATGGCCGCCTATCCCGGCAGCGACAAACACTATGGCATCCCTGCAAGACCAACTGCTCAAGGCTGGCGTTATCGACAAGAAAAAAGCCAGCCATATCAAGCATGAAAAGCACAAGCAGACCAAGCAGCAGCCCAAGGGCAAGATCCCGGAGGCTGAAGCCAAGGCCCTGGCCAGGCAGGCCATTGCCGACAAAGCTGCGCGCGACAAGGAGATCAATCGGCAGAAGCAACTGGAAGCCGACAAAAAGGCCCTGCGGGCGCAAATTATCCAGCTGATCACCATGAACCGAATCGACCGGCACCGGGGCGATGTGGCCTTTCAGTTTGCCGACGATAAAAAAATCAAAAAACTCTATGTCACCCAGACGCTGCACAACCAGCTGGGGCGTGGACTGATTGCCATCGTGCGCCTGACCGATGGTTACGAACTGGTGCCAGCGGCGGTGGCAGACAAGATCCGCCAGCGCGATGACAGCGTGATTGTGCTGCACAACACCAAGGCGACCACTGAACTGGCCGAAGACGATCCCTATGCCGACTTCCAGATCCCCGATGATCTGATGTGGTAATAGGCCACCAGGATTAAAAGACTTTCTCTCGATGTGTGGGCTCCTTGGGAGGAGCCCACACATCGAGAGCAATAATCTTTACCGAATACACCCAACATTAGTTAAGCAAGCCGATCTAGCGGCCTGGAGTGCGGCCAAAAGGCGGCGCTGGACGACGGGGTGATTGGTTGCCATCAGCACTGACAGCCGACCTTTCGCGCTGATCATTTTCCTGTTTAGCCGGTTGATTGTGGCCTGGTTTGCCCGCCCCGGTTTTTTTCATGGCCGCCGTTTTCTGCAAACGCTTTCCCTCATTACCCCGCTGGCGAGCGACTGTCTGTACATTGCTATTACCCTGCTTCGGCTTTTTCGGCTTTTTGGGTTTGAGTGGGCGCTGGCTGGTGCGGGATTGCGGCACATCGTGAACAGGCTCAAAGCCGTCAATCAGTTTGCGCGGCAATACCTGGCCGATCAGTTGCTCGACTGAACAGAGAAACGGAAATTCGTCGGCACTCACCAGCGACACAGCTTCGCCGCTGGCACCGGCTCGACCGGTACGGCCTATGCGGTGAATATAGTCCTCGGCCACCTTGGGCAGATCGAAATTGACCACCTGGGGCAATTGCTCGATATCCAGCCCGCGGGCGGCCACATCCGTGGCCACCAGTATCTGAACCACACCATTCCTGAAATCCGCCAGCGCCTTGCTGCGCGCCACCTGACTCTTGTCACCATGAATGGCGGTGGCCCTGACGCCCTCGGCGGTCAGAAACTGGGTCAGCTTGTTGGCGCCCTCGCGGGTCTTGGTGAATACCAGCACCTGTCCCCAGCGCTGAACCCGGAGCAACTCCAGCAGCAGCGCCGGTTTTTGTTTCTTGTCCACCGGACAGATCCACTGCCTGACGGTTTTGGCGGTGGTATTGCGCGGACTGGTGGAAATTTCCACAGGATTGTTCAGCAATCCTCGGGCCAGGTCGCGGATCTCATCCGAAAAAGTGGCCGAGAACATCAGGTTCTGGCGTTTGCCCGGCAAGAGGGCAAGAATCTTGCGGATGTCCGGCAAAAAGCCCAGATCCAGCATGCGATCGGCCTCATCGAGGACCAGCATCTCCAGCTGTTTGAAACGGATGGCGTTTTGCTGATACAGATCCAGCAACCGACCTGGAGTGGCCACCAGCACATCCACGCCCTTGCGCATTTTCATCATCTGCGGGTTGATCTTGACGCCGCCATACACCACGACGGCGCGCAACGGCAGGTGGCGACCATAGCTGATTACGCTGTCACACACCTGTATGGCCAGCTCGCGGGTGGGCGCCAGGATCAGTACTCGCGCCTGATTGGGCTGGGCCGACGACCCCTTCATCAACCTGTCCAGCAAGGGCAGGGTAAAGCCTGCCGTCTTGCCGGTCCCGGTCTGGGCGGCGGCCATCACATCGCGCCCGGCCAGAATCGCCGGAATCGCTTTGATCTGGACAGGTGTAGGGGTGTCATAGCCCTGCTCGTCAACAGCGCGCAGGAGAGGGGCGGATAAACCCAGGGTGGCAAAACTCATGGTGTAATCTCTGGTGAACCGGTCGGAATAGGAGGCTCTGGCAGGCTGCGCAGCTTAACCAATCCTGCCCGTCGGGGCCAGATTGACCGGGAAATGATCAGACTGGCGAGTGAATGCCGCCCGGCTTATTCAACCCGGTTGCGGCCTTTGCGCTTGGCTTCATACATGCGCTGATCGGCAATATCCAGGCATTCTTGCAGGGTGTGGGCTTCTGCACCCGCCTCGACGCAGCCGACACTGATGGTCAGATTGAGAGTGACATCATTGAGGGCAAAAGGCTGTGCCTGGATCTCATGGCGCAAGCGTTCAGCCACCGCGCGTGCGTTCGCGAGATTCGAGCCAGGCAGCAGAATGGCAAACTCCTCACCACCGATTCGACCGATAAAATCGCCGGGGCGCAACGCGGCAGACGCCTTTTTTGCAAACAGTTGCAGAGCCGCATCACCGGCCAGGTGGCCATAGCGATCATTGATCTGCTTGAAATAGTCCAGATCGACAATGAGAATCGAAAAGGTGGAGCCCGCCTGCTCCCTCAGTTCCTGCAAATGCCGGGCGCGATCCATAAAGCCACGGCGGTTGGCGACGCCGGTGAGAGGGTCCGTTGCCACCTCCTGGTTCAAGTCCTCATTTATCTGCTGGAGCTTTGCCAATGCCTGTTCGGCACGGGCTTTTTCGGCACTCACCTGCTCGATCAGATCAGCGTAACTGTAGACTTCCAGAAAAGAGCGGGTAGTGAGATAGGCCTGCCCGATGGCATAACTCACAAGCAGGAAACCCGCCGCAAATATCAGGTGTGCCAACCACCACAGGTGATTCCACGGCGATGCCAGCATGAAAGCCAGGCACGACTGTGCAAACCATGCCAGAGCTATGCCGTGCGTGACCAACAGCGGCGAGCGCACACCGCGCGCCACCAGAGTCACCAGAGTCACCAGACTGGCCATTAATAGCACCAGGGCACTGAGTTCAAGCCCCAGCCGTAACACTACAGAGGAGCCGACAGGAGACAGCGCCACAACAGCAACGACGGCGTCGATTATCAAGAATATTCCCACGGCACCCAGCCAGTAGCCCTTGCCCTGGCGGCGTAAAAGGGGTTCTGGCCCCGTTCCACGACCAACCACCCCCAGCAGCAGGCATGCAGCCATCACCAGTCGCGACACCGGACCGTACAACACAAAGAGAGCCAGGCGCTCCTCCGCCCAGGGAGTGAATACCCCATGGAACGCGTAGATCAGGGTGAACCCCAACAGTCCCAGAGTCAGCCAGCGCTGAAAGGGTTCCCCCGAGTGAGCGTAACAGCGCCAGGCGACGGCAGTGACAGCCAGCCCGGCGAGAATCGATATGGCAATGGCAACGATATGAAACAGGTGGTGATCGAAAAGCAGATCAGCTGGGATATGCCGCTGCACATAAACAATCATGAACACAGGGGCTACGGCGAACAGCACCTGCAGGATATGGATATAGCCACTAACGCGCTTTCTCATCGATGTCTCAACCTGACAATGTCACCTGTGATGAACTCAGGCATGGAACTGAGCGCCGATTACATCTGCTCCTGTGTTTCTGGTCTGCGAGTCTCCGTTGCCTGGATCCACGACAGATACTGTTCCAGGTGTATGTTGCCTGTACAGGGGACCCGTCTGCGGCAATGGCCGCCACAGACAGGTCCCACAACCATCGCTTTAGTGGAGCGGCGGGAATTGGGCAAAGGGGTGCTGTTTCTTCAGAACTTCTAAAGTTTTCTTGATTGTCTCCAGCTCATTGCCATCAACGCTCAGACTTTCCAGCCGCGACTCCACCGGCATAGCCGCCATCCTTTCTTCCAGATTGGCCAGACGTTGCTCGGTAGCACCCAGCGCAGCCATTTGCTGGGTGGCAATTTCGCTGTTGGTGGTATCGGGGCTGAGGTTATCGAGACTGGTTGTGCCTGGGGATTGTTGCGCCAGCAGTGAATACTTCTCCTCCAGGCTCGCAAGACGCTGTTGGGTCTCACGCAGAATCGCCAGATCCTGCTCGCCCATGGTGGCGCTGGCAATGACGGGTTGCGGAGCGCCGCTGGCCGCGAGCTTGTTGGCTTCGATGCTGGCCAGACGGGCTTCCACCTCACTCTGCCATGCCCGCGCCAGAGCCTGCTCACTATTGTTGGCGGATGCCTGGGCGACAATATTGAAGATGGTATTGGTGTTGATGTCGTAATTGAATTCGTTCAGTACCCAGCTGTCGCGCACCTTGTAGAAAATCATAAACCAGGCCACTGCCTTGACCTCGTACTTGACCAGATGGGTCACCCGGATAAATGACTGGCCGGACATCTCGGTGCTCACATGCTCGACACCCACCGCCTTGCCGTAGTGCTGGATGGTATGTTCGTAGTGGGCCTTGTACTGGCGGGCAAACATATCAATCTGGGCAGGAGGAATATTGGTGTTGGTTTTCATCTTGCGCCAGGCATCGTCGAGCTGGACCCGGCTCAGGTGCATGACAACATTGCTGCTGTAGTCGAGAGCATCTTTGACCGTCACAAGCCCCGACGCATTGGCGCTGAGGCTGGTGGCCATCAACAGGGCAAGCAGAGTGCTGACTAGGATTCTGTACATGGGTATTGTCCCGTTCCGTTATGTGACTTTCTGTTATATGACGCGCCCCGTTATATGGCGGGACCTGTTATGCGACGCGAGGAAATCCGTGCGTCTTTTTGCAACGCCAGCCGTCAACCGTCTGCCAGGCGTCCCACCAACCGAGTATATAGCACCCATGGTTATCTGAAAGTAATGCTGATCTGGTGGTTTGTACCATTCAATCCTCCGGCACCCTGAAAAACAGGGTTTTGTTGAGCAATATACGCCTAAAGTTGTTAAGCATCGCAGCGTAAACACAGGGCTGTTGACCGCTATTGCGCTGGACTCAGACCTATCACTTTTGTTTGTTGACCGCTATTTCACTATCATGCGCGGCCTGATACACAGACCAGAGGCCGGATTTGACTAAATCACACTTTTTGCCCGGACAGCGCTGGGTCAGCAATACCGAACCTGAAGCGGGCCTTGGCATTGTCGTAGAGCGTGCCCACCGCCGTGTTACCGTCACCTTTCCCGCCATTGCCGAGCAGCGGGTCTACGCTATCGACAACGCTCCCCTGAGCCGGGTGCACTACAGCGAGGGCGACATTATCCGCCGCGATGACGGGGTGGAACTGACCGTGACAGCCATTCACGAGGAGAGCGGACGCCTGGTCTACCAGGCCAGTGATGACAATGGCGATGAACAGAGTGTCGATGAGCTGGATCTCGACAGTTTTATCCAGTTCAGCAAACCCCAGGACCGGCTATTTTCCGGCCAGATCGATTCCCCTGCCCGCTCGGCGCTGCGCCGCGAAACCCTCGACCACCTGCGCCGCCTGCAACAGTCTGCCACCCAGGGCCTGCAGGGCGCCCGCGCCCAGTTGCTGCCCCACCAGTTTTATATCGCCAGTGAAGTGGCAAGCCGCCATGCCCCGCGGGTATTGCTGGCCGACGAGGTTGGCCTGGGCAAGACCATCGAAGCCGGGCTGATCATTCACCAGCAGCTGATCAGCGGGCGCGCCAGCCGGGTGTTGATCGTGGTGCCCGACAGCCTGATCCACCAGTGGCTGGTGGAAATGCTGCGGCGTTTTAACCTGCGCTTTGCCATTCTCGATGAAGAACGCTGCCAGGCCTTGACCACCCCGGACAATGTTGACTCGCTGGATGACGAGGATGACATCACAGCCAGCGACGAAGACTTTGCAGCCAACCCCTTCGAGAGCGCCCAGCTGGTGCTGTGCAACCTGTCGTTTCTGGTCAACCACCCAAACCGTCACCAGCAAGCCTGCGACGCGGGCTGGGATCTGATGGTGGTGGACGAAGCCCACCACCTGCGCTGGAGTGAAGAACAGGCAAGTGCTGAATACCGCTGTATCGAAACCCTGGCAGCGCGGGTAAAAGGCCTGCTACTGCTGACAGCGACACCGGAACAGCTGGGAATCGAAAGCCATTTTGCCCGCCTCAAGCTGCTCGATCCGGCGCGCTACCACGACCTGCAACAGTTTCGCGAGGAGGAAAGCGGTTACCGGAACGTCAGTGAACTGGTAGAAGCACTGCTGGCGGAGGATGCCCCTCAGCAATTACGCGACGCGCCCCGGTTGCTTGCCGAGCTGCAACAGTATCTGGGTGAGGCAGGGACCGCCGTCTTGCAAAAAGCCCTGCAGGGCGACCAGAACCCTGCCGCCATCGCCACTGCGATTAGTGACCTGATCCGCAACCTCCTCGATCGCCACGGCACCGGGCGGGTGCTGTTCCGCAACACCCGCGACGCGGTGGCCGGGTTTCCCGAACGGCAATTCAATGCCTACCCCCTGCCCCCGCCTGCGCGCTACACCAGCACCCTTGAAGGCCTGGGGGAGATCATCAGCCCCTCCCTGCAGGAGCGGCTGCATCCGGAAACCCTGCTGGGTGACAACTGGCTGACCAGCGATCCCCGGGTTGCCTGGCTCTGCGACTGGCTGGACGGATTGAAGGACGACCAGGGCCGCGCCGAAAAAGCCCTGGTCATCTGTGCCCGCGCCAGCACCGCCAAAGCGCTGGAAGACTATCTCAACCTGCGCCAGGGATTTCGCACCGCCCTTTTCCACGAGGGTATGACCCTGGTGGAACGGGATCGCGCCGCGGCCTATTTTGCCGACGACGAGGAATCTGCCCAGGTGCTGGTGTGTTCTGAAATTGGCAGTGAGGGCCGCAATTTCCAGTTTGCCCGCCATCTGGTGCTGTTTGATCTTCCCCTCAACCCGGATCTGCTGGAGCAGCGTATCGGCCGCCTCGATCGCATCGGCCAGCGCCATACGGTGCAGATCCATGTGCCCCACTACGACAGTGGCGCCCAGGTGGTACTGGTGCGCTGGTACCACGAAGGCCTCAACGCCTTCGAACGGGTGTGCCCGGTGGGCGCCGCCATCCATGAACAGGTTGGCGAAGCCCTGCGACAGTGCCTGCTGCAGGCAGAAAACGAAGACGCTGTTGAACAGTTGCTGGCCGACACCTGCGACCTGACCGAAGCCGCTATACAGCGCCTGCAACAGGGCCGCGACCGCCTACTGGAATTAAGCTCCTGTGATCCGGTGCGCGCCGAACACATCATCGACGCCATTGCCGAGTCAGAAAGCCCGCACCAGCTCGCCGACTATATGGCCAGGGTATTCGACCAGTTTGGTGTTGATCACAGCGATCACAGCGCCAATGCCATCATTGTCGCCCCCGGTGACCATATGCAGTGTGAGAGCTTCCCCGCCCTGCTCGAAGACGGCATGACCGTGACCTACAGCCGCGACAAGGCCCTCAGCCGCGAGGATATTCATTTCCTAAGCTGGGAACACCCGATGGTGAGCGGCGCCATGGACATGATCATCGGCGGCGAATTTGGCAATGCCACCCTGTGCACGCTCAAACTGCCGCCCCTCAAGCCCGCCACCCTGCTGCTGGAAACCTTTTATACCCTGCACTGCCCGGCACCCAGGCACCTGCAACTGCACCGCTTCCTGCCCGCGACTACCCTGCGCGTGGTGGTGGATGTGAATGGCAAGGATTTGACCGATATCCTCACCACCGCACACCTGGACAAACTCGGGCAAAAGGTCGCCAAGGGCACAGCTCAGGATGTGGTGCGTCACACGCGCCCGCAAATCACCGCAATGATCAAACAGGCTGAGGAACTGCTACCCCAAAAAAGCCTGCAGGGAGAGCGTGGGGATCTGGTGGCCACTGCTATTGCCGCCATGGAGCAGAGCCAGAACCGGGAGTTGCAGCGCCTGATGGCCCTGGCGCAGGTCAACCCCAATATTCGCCAGGACGAAATTGACCATATAGTGGCAACCACCGCAGCCCTCAAGCACCATATGGAAAAGGCCGAATGGCGACTGGATTCGTTGCGGGTGGCTATAACGGTTTGATCTTTTTGGGCTGAAAGATATTGAATACGCTTTTTATACAGAAACTCAGACGAGGCACAACCAATGTCATCCACTGAAGCAGCTCAAGAACAGCGGGAGAAATTCGCCAGCTTTGTTGCCAGCTGTACATTTTTTGATGCCAGCGGTGTACTCGATCTGGAAAAATTCTGCATGCACCTCTACCTGGCTCTGTTCTCGGATGCAGCGCCAGCACCACAGCCCATCGCGCTCTATGAACTGATGCTGAAGGTTATCGGCAAGCAAAAACCCCGCCTGGTCAAAAACCGTATCTACAAGATCAAGGTCGAAAACTGGGATGAGAGCCTGCGCAATTACTACCCTGATCAGGAGAGAACCTGTCTGCATTACGCACTAGTGAGTGCGGTGTATCCCACCTGGATACAGCAGGTGGGCACAGAATTGCTGCACCACAAGAATCCCCACGACCTCAAGGGGCGCTTCTGGATTCAACCGGAATGGCCCATCACTTCGCAATATATCAACCGCTTTGAAGCCGAACTGTTGCGGGTGGTTGGCCTGGCGGGGATATTGCGGGGGGATGGGTCAGGACAGCAACTGTCCTGACCCGATGGATTGGCTGTAGTCCATTTACCCTGGGTGGTTAGTCAATAACGATTTGCCGATCAGAATTGGTAAAAACGCTGGGTATCCATGTCATCTGCCGCGCGGCAGAAACGCTCCAGGGAGCACATGGTTTCCTGCTGGGGATTGATGTTGGATTGCCAGGCGATCAGCCCCCAGATCACCCAGCGCGACACTTCCTCCTGCGCCTGCTCAAGGCTGAACTCGGGGCCACCATTGGCGGCAAGTTGCTGCAGGTAATACTTGATGAGGTCGTCACCGGCCTTGCGGCGATCGGCAATTTCCATCGACCCCACCAGGAAGTAGGTGAGATCGCGCCACGGCAAGCCCTTGCGCACAATCTGCCAGTCAAACCAGATACGGGTGCCATCGGGACGGCGATAAGTGTTGCCCAGATGGGCGTCGCCGTGAACCAGGCAGCGCGGGCCGGTGTAGGCGCGATCGTGCTCGCAAAGCTGCTGAAAGGCGCTGTACAGGCGCTGGGTATCGGCCGCCATCCAGCGCGGGAATATCTCCAGCCGTTCCGGAATACTGTTATGGCGGGCGAAATAGTCCGGCATCATCATCCAGTAGTCATCGGTGGCGGTCTCCGGCGCCATCGCGGTTTGCACCCAGGTCTGGTTATCCAGCTCCGGGTGACCCCAGGAGCGGCCATGCATCATCGCCATGCCGTCCAGTGATTTGGCCATGTCCTCGACACTGATGGGCTGGTGTGAATAGCCGAACTCACCGCCGAGGGGAATCAGGTCTTCAAGAATAATAAAACCCTGCTGGCTCTGTTCGTCATCATCCCAATCGGCGAAATAGCACTTGGGTGAAGGCACCGGCATCTGGGTCGCCAGTGAGTGATAAAAGCGCGCCTCGTTGACACAGACCGGGCTGCTCATGGGGCTTCCGGACCAGTTGGCCTTGAGGCATACATCTTCAGGCAAACCTGCGTCGATGCCCGCCTGGTTGAGGTCGAGTTTAACCCGGGCCTTGGTGGTATGACCGGGGATAAACTGGGTTACCTCCATGCTGTTGACAACAACGCCAGGGTATTGGGTTTGCAGGGTGCGGGTCAGCCAGGCGGCATCGACCTTGTCGAATTCAAGGGGAAGCCGTTCGCTACGGGGGGACGCCATGGGTACTCCTGTGACTCTAATAATTATTTGGCGACACTCATTACCTGAAGATAATAGCTACCTGAAGATAATAGCTACCTGAAGATAATAGTTATCTGGCAACAGTCGCCAAAATATTCGGAATCTGACCGTACCACTAACCGGATTGGGACACATTCCACCGGCCACTAATATAAGTCAATTGTCTTAGACTGTACAACACCCCATTTCCAGGCTATCGCTGTATCTCGCGGGAAAAACAACATCTTTCAGCATTCCAGCCCGTACCTGGTCATTCCATAGCGCCAGGTCCATGGGACAACCAGGGCACCACCGGCTGCTGGCCCACACCGGGTTTCGACCAGTCGCACACCCCGCCGGGGAATACCTGCTCGAGCTGCTGCCATTCCGCGCCAGTAAAGCTCACCTTGTAGTCAGTACGGGACAGGGGCTTCAACTGGCATTTGAGAGTATTGGCATCGAGGGGGCCACCCGCCTCCTTGCGCACAAATGACCAGGACGGCCATTGCCGGTTGCAAGCAGAATCGGGCTTGCGGCTAAAAGTTTGGGGTTCAGCGATAAACGTCGGCATTGTCGACCAGGTAAAGCAGCCATCCTGTGCCGCCGCGGGCTTGTTGCGCAGCACCTTGGCCAGCCGGGCATCAGCGGATTTATCTGCTCTGTAGCTGGCCACCCAGTCGATAAAGGTGTCCCAGCTCTGCTCCTCTGTGGTTTTCTTGAGCGCTTTGAACTCCTCCGATGGCGTGCCCCCCATTTGCGCCATCTCAGTGACTGCGCCCCCACCGCGCCACATCACATGGTTATCGCTATGGCCATTGAGGTTTTTCATGCGCTCGCGGGCCGCAAAGTGAAACCACTGGTAGTGGTACAGCTGGTCCTCGTCGTAAAGGTGGCTGAGGTCAAACACCGGAATCTCTGCCAGCCCGCCACCGCCGCTGAGGCTGATACCGCTGCGGTAGGCGCGCGCCAAAACCACTTCCTCAGCTTCGGTTCGGCCCGGCTGTGGGTTGGCATCGTGGTCAAATCCACCGATATGAGCGTTCAGGTCGATAAATTGTCGTGGTCTGATGGTGCTGACGTTGAGGGCCTGGAGGCCATACTGCACACCCACATTATCAAAGGGCGATTTGGCAAACCCGGTGGCCTCGTCGATCCCGTAAATATTGCGGGCGGCATCAAATACCGTGGGGCGGGCGCCGTCGGGGTTGCTGTGCGGATCATAGCGCAGTGCCTCGGGCACCCCTTCATGCCATACCGCTGGCCGGTAGCTTTTGAGGATTGGGCTCGGGGGGATCGGGTCGGCCCGCCCCGGCACCGGGTCGGCGCGCCCTGACTGCATGGCCATGTCATACCAGGCGCGGGCATTCTTGTAACCGGACACCGCCACCATCTGCGCCTCGGTGAAATTGCCGCTGTTGCCCTTCAGGTAATAATTGCTAAGCAGGTGGGCATCAAGGCCCGCCAGGGCAATGGACAGGGCATCGGGGAAAGTACTGCCGATCATCACGCCATCGAACAGCCCGGGAAAGGCATCGGCTATCTGCAGGCTGGTGTAGGCCCCGCCGGAACTGCCCGTGCTGACTGTAAAATCCGGCACCCCCATAGTCTCGATAAAATGCTCCTTGCCCATCATCGTGGTTTCACCGGCAAGCACAGGATTGCAACTGTTGGTGGGGTGGTTGAGCGTATTGGTGAACAGGGCGTAACCCTCACCCAGCCGTGTCACATCAAAAATATCGCCGCCCTGGGCATTGCCCTGGCGGAACCAGCCGCTGACACAACCAAAGCCGTGCAGGGCGATCAAGCGTTTATTCCAACCCTTGGGTGCGTTAAAGGGAGAGGGTTGTGCTTCTGATGTCGGGTCGTGCAGCACCGCCGCCTGGTAGATACCGCGGTTGATGGTGCGGGTTTCCAGCCGCACCACAAAAGGCATGGTCTGGCCGCTGGTGGTCGTCACAGTCGCCACATCCGCAGGTAATACAGTGCGGTCCGCCAGGGGGGTGAAGGTATCGGCCCCTTGCGCCAGATAGACATAATCCACCCGGGGAGCAATGGCGCAATCCCTGTCGAGGGGCTCACCCAGGGTGGAGCCATCGGGCAGTTTGAACACCTGGGTCTGGCACACGAAAGGGCTGATATGGGGCCCGGACACAAGCGGCCCGGTGACAGGATGGTTGGTGACTATTAATTTCTCATCAAAACCGGTGGATCCGGATTGAGCCTCGAGCAGGTTTTTGCCATCGCGCAAATCCGGCACCAATCCCACCAGCCGCCGGGTTGACTTGTCAGACTTGAACAACCCTGAAATATCCTCGCCGTTCAGACTCACCTGAATATCACCAGGTAACATACCCTGTGGAATATCCACCGCCAGCAGCATATCGCCAGCACTGACCAAGTGGGGCTGGCTGGACAAGACTGTCAGCCTGGCTCCAGCCTGGAACTCAGTATCACCTGCGGCCAATGACGAGTGGGCAGCAACCGCAGACAGGACCAGAGCTGTCAATGAGGAACGCAGGCGATATGAGTTATTCAATGTTTCTATCCTCAGCCACTATTTTAAAGAGGCAAAAGCACTTATTTAAAGGACGCAGAAGGCTCTATTTAAAAGACGCAGAAGCTACTGCCAGGATTTCATCCCTGTCAGCGGAAAGAATAAATCCGTTGCTGATTGCACTATCCAAGGCCTTGGTGAAATGCTGTAAATATTCCGCTTTACCACCGGGATAAAGGGCTTTCAGTTTGGCGGCATCAAAGGGTTCAGTCGAGCCAAAGAGGCGAGCAAACCCCGGACCTTCCTGAGCCAGCCCCGATAGCACTGCAGTTGGCGCATCCACCCAGGGGCTGCGGATACCGCCACGCACGTTGCCGTTGTCATCCAGCACAAAACCCTTGCCATCCTCTGTCAGTGCCAACCGCTCTGCTATAGGGGGAGGAGTCCCTTCGCGCATCCACTTGTCGAGCTGTACCACAGCAGCCTGCATGATGTAATGCTGCTGCAAGCCGGCATTGACCGGCTTGCCCAGCTGCATACCCATGACATTGGCGCTGGGAGCGACCAGTTCTGCCAGTTTTTCAGGGGCGATATCCGGGTGATCCTGAGCCGCCGCGCCCAGCAAATAGGTATCGGCATGGGCTGCACCGGCTATCTCCAACAAGCGAATCCGGTCGGTATCAGCCTGACGGGAAATCACCGACAACAATTGAAGTACATCAGTCTCGCTCTGTACGGTCAACACTGGTATCCGCACATCTTCGCGAATACGCACAGGATTGCTGAAAAATTCCACGCTGGCGCGATCCATACGGATACCGTCGAGTGGCGCACTCGAACCGCCACGGGCCTGGATCAGTGCCGCATCGTACACTTTAGCCAGAGGGTCGATGGCGTTGACGTAGGTAACCATATGGAAGGCGGACTGGGACTCACCGGCTGCGATGACATGACTGGGTTTAAGCCCCGGAATCGCTACGCCACTGTCACCCCGCACAGCCCGGCCAGCCTGGGAGAAGATATCAAACGAGAAGGCATCGCCAGGATGCACCAATGCGCCATAGCGCTCTGGATTGGCCTTTTTCAGGGGCGGCATATAGGCAGGCATGCCCTCCATACCCTCAATGCCGACTTTCTGGGCAGATACACCCACCCAGGCATAGCCGTCACGCAAGAGCTGGCGATGGGTATAGCTGTAGACAGGGGAGCCATCGGTACCCGCAGACACATTCAACCATTCAACCACCACGGTGCCATTAAATTTGTCGGCATCCGCCGGACGACGCACCAGCAGGCGCGTTGTATAGGCAGCACTGTCTGCCAAGCTTGCGCTGGCGCTGCCATCCTCGGGAAAATCACCTTCAATGGTGTAGGAGGTGGCAGTACCGGAAAGGATAAATTCCTCCTCAACATATCCCTGTTGTGCCAGCTTTTCACCGACCGGGCTACCACCGAGGAAAGCCGCGCCTTCAAGTGGGCCTTGCAATGTCATGTCAGGGTTTTCTCCAGCATTGATCAACGAAGATGACAGCAGCAGTGCCAGCAATCCTCCACGCCATGATTGATTTTTCATAATGGTACTCCAGTGGATTATACAGTTGCCGCCAAGGGCGGAAAAAAATACGCCTCACTATCTCCCTCAACATCCATTAAAGGTATTGTGAAAATAACAAGGCGTTAATCAGCCCGAAAACCATCAACATAGCGGCCACTGGATCACTCAGGCAAAAGGCACGCTACAGGTTATGGGCTGTTCACTACGGGATCGATAATTACTTTGTTCTGTACAGCTTGGAATAAGGGCCTGTTAACAGGGCTCTAACACATAGTATTTATCATTTTCAAAATGGCTGGGCCACCACCAATCATCATGGTGACCCATAGGCGGAAAGTAAATAGCAATTACTGGCCATCTGCACCAAAACGGTAGCGCAGTTGCAAACCATAGGTTCTCGGTTCGTTGTAAGTGGTGGTGAAAAACCCAAGGCCGGTGATGATATTGTTGGCGCCCACCATCCATTCATCATCCATGGCGTTGCGCACATACAGGCCCACATCCACCGGAGTACCCATCACACCGGACCAGTCGAAACGCAGATTCAGGTTGTCATAGCCTTCCTGGTAACCGGGTTTGCGAGGGAACATGGAAACCGCCTGGTCATCCAGCCACATACTGCTCTGGCGATAGTATTCTGCATAAAATGACATCTGCCCCAGGGACGGATCAACAGGCAATATAAATCGTGCACCAATTGTCGCCTGATGCTCAGGCACACCAATAAACGGATTTTCGATATTGGCTATCAACTGACCATTAATATTGGGGGTAAAACCTGGCCAGGCTTTGTATTCGGCATCGGTATAAGCGTAGTTCAGCATCAACTGGATGTACTCGCTGATAACCAGTTGCTGCTCCAGCTCCAGGCCTGTAATTTCCGCCTCGGCAATGTTGTTGATCTGGGTGAAGACGCCGCCAGTACCATTGGGTACCACTTCACTGCGCTGCACATCATCCTGGAAGCTTTTATACAGCGAAATATTGGTGCGGGCAGGCATATCCATCAGCGACCAGTCGGCCTTCAAGCCAAACTCAACATCGTCAAGAATTTCCGGGTCGTAGGTATTCCTGACACCGGGCACATTGGCCGAAGCGGACGTACCGTTGATGCCACCGGGTTTGAAGCCACGACGATGCGCCAGATAGACAAGCGTATCTGCATTGATCTGGTAATCGAGGCTGACGGTCCAGCTTTTTGCATCCTCTTCAAACGTCGTACTGTTGGTGAAACCTCCCACAGTGAGGCCATCCAGACCGGGAATAACCAGCGCATTGTTTTGCTCTGACTCACTCTCTGTGAGGCGCAAACCGCCAGTCAGACTAAGGCCATCCAGCAGCACGTCGGACAGATCTGCGGTGAACTGGCCAAAATAGCCGGTCTGGCTGCCTTCACTTTTTGCGGTATTGGGATAGAGGAATGTGGTGTTATCCAGCGGCACAGTAAACGCATTGTTAAAGGTCATGAATATAAATGGCGGCGCATAATCGCTTTGGGTTTTTTCGCGGAAATAGCCCAGCATCCAGTTGTGCTTGCCGTCGATATCGCCCAGCACCTGGAATTCAGTGGTGACATCGTCAGAGAAATCGGATTTCTCGTAACGGCTGTTGACTTGCGGCTGCTGGGGAAAACCCACCAGATCGTTATTATTGAATACAACGCCATGGGAGAAGCGGGTAGCGCCAAACTCGCGCACCAGGTTTGATTTGCGGTAGCGGTTGAAGCCCAGAATGTTCTTGAAGGAAACCTCACCGAGAAAGCCCGTATCACCGATATCCAGGGTAGTGATATTGATAATCTGCTCATTGCGACCCTGCTGGTTGTCTTCCATGGCCGTTAGGTTTTTACGGATTGAACCACCGCCCTGCACTCTCGCCACTTCAGATGACAAATCATTGCGCAAATCAACCAGGCGCTGGGTGCGTGTTGACAGGCAGCCGGGAATATCACCAAAACCGATGACGCCTTGCAAGGCTGTGCCGACACACAGCTGATGGACAGTGTCCGCACCTGTAACAAACGGCTGGGCAAAGAATGCGCCTATCGCTTGCGGAGTAAATCCGCCCAAAGGCTGAATGGTCAGATCAGTACGCAAAAGTGGGTAGTTAGGGTTCCAGTCGATCAGTACCGCACCTGTTGATGACTCATCCACATTGTTGATTTGCAGCAATGTGTAGTTTTCAAGCCAATCCGTGGGTTTGAAATTAATGCCCAACCGGTACGATTCACGGCTGCGCTCATCCAGCTCCTGACCTGTGCTCTGGCTTTCGGTAAAGCCGTCACGGCGCTGGATATTGAAAGCCGCTCGTACCGACAGCTTGTCTTCCCACAGCGGCACATTCAGTGCAGCCGAGGTTTCCACCGTGCCCAGGTTGCCGGCTTTTACATCCAGGTAGCCACCCAGCTCATCACCGGGTTTGATGGGAGAGAAAACCACAGCACCGCCAGTACTGCTGCGGCCAAACAGGGTTCCCTGCGGGCCTTTCAGCACCTGGACATTGGCCATGTCATAGAACTGGAAATTGTTGCCCACATAGCCCTGGGATTTCAAAGGGACTTCATTGAAGTAGGTCACCACACCGGATGACGAGCCAAAAGTGGCGCCCTGGCCGCGGATAAAGTAATCCACGTTGCCGCGTGTAGCACCGCCCTGGCGCACCACCAAACCGGGAACATGGGTAGTCAGATCGTAGGGATTTTCGATGGATTTTTCCCGCAGCGCATCGGTATCCATTACGGTTACAGCGATAGGAACACTTTGCAGCCCCTCTTCACGCTTGCGAGCTGTGACGACAATTTCTTCAATGGTTGTTATACCAGCACTGCGCCCAGTGCCCTGGGCGATGGTCGGCATTGCTACTGATACGCTGAGAGCAGACAAAACTGCGGTGTAAAGGGCTTTCTTTATAATCATGGGTGAACCTCCGTTGTTAGCGAGGCCAATTTATACTTCTGCAGTCATATCGAAAATAACAAAAATGGTTCAATACTTGTATTTTTTGGACAGATGATCCTTCGCCAGCTCTCCCTTCAGTTATATTCAGGCCAAAAAAAGCGCTGCCTAAATCGAGAATTAAAGCGCCACATAAATCGTATATTATTGTTTTTAAATAACATAAGCTAGCAATCGCCGCGCCGGAGTCGGAGCCCGCCCGCCCCCAATCCAGTGGCGCACGCACCGGCTCTCCGGCATTGACATTAAATTCATATCTTGAACTTTATTGCAGGATCAGCATACACTACAGTGCACCGGGAGGTACTCATAATAATGAACGGAAAGGGGTCCGGATCAAACCGGACCACAGGTGGCTAACAATGAGGCAAGCAAGGCAAGTATTTCTTGAGGGGGTTCAGCAACGCCCCTCACAATCCAGTGGCCGTGAAAATATCAGTATCAGGCGCCTGTCCAATGGGCCTGCAGAGCACTCACTCACATCGACCAGCCACTGGCATTTCCTGTTTATCGATAACGGCAGCGGTTCTACCGTTTTTGATCGCACCAGATCACCCCTTGAAGCAGGGAATATCCTCTGGGTACCGCCGGCAACTGTGTGCCAGTTCAGCCTTACTCCGGAAGCCACCGCCATCCTGATTGGAATCGACGAAATGGTGTTGCGCACCCTGGTGCTGCCTGCATTACCTGGCAATCAGGACCGCACTTCGAGCTTCTGGCGGTCCTACTACACCGCACGGATTCTGGCCCACTCGACAGGGGTGGAGAACAGACAGATGCGCTTGCAGACAGGCTCTGAGCTGTCTGCCCTGGCGCAGCATCTGGGCAAGGGCGGTGACCCGGCCATTGTCGGCACGGCGCTGGTGATACTGATGAGCCCCCTGAAACGTCCGGCTGCACCAGGAACCAAAACATCAAAATCACAAGCCGATGTGGTCACCAACAGCAACATCGTTATCGAGTTTCGGGTACTGATTGAAGAGTATTTCACCCGCCATCTGAAAATTGGCGAATATGCAGACATGCTCGGCATTACACCCAAAATGCTGCTGCGCGCCTGTCATGACATGACCGGGCGCAAAGCGGTGGCACTGATTCATGACCGGATTGTGCTGGAAGCAACCCGTCATTTGCGCTATTCAAATCGCAGCATATCCGACATCGCCTACGCTTTGGGGTTTGACGATGTGGGTTATTTCAGCCGCTTTATCAAACAGCATGCAGGCCATTCGCCATCGGAACTGCGGAACCAGGAGTAAACCTGACAGGGCTTTGTGCCCCCGGCCCTCAATGCAGGCTTGATACTAAGCAGGGCTGACAGCCCATGGCAGTTTTATTGTAGAATTTCGCAACGCCACTTGAACTGCGCCCCGGGCGACATTCAACCTGTGCATATTGCTATACCTGAGGCCTTATCAAATGGTTAGCGTTCGCAAAACCCGCAAGTCCGTCACGCCAGAATACACTGCCTATCTGCTCAACACCGTTGGGGTTACCGCACGCAGGATGCTGGCGATTATGGAACCCGTTAACCAGCAATACTCCCTCGGTCCACGCGGCGCATCGATGCTTTCCCTGATTGATCACGGTTCAGTACATCCCGCCGAGCTGGCAGAAATTTTTGAGGTAGGCCGCAGCCTGATTACCGCCGAAATCAACCGGCTCGTCGCTGCAAAACTGATTGAGCGCAATGAGTCGGATGGAGACAAAAGGCGAGCGACCCTGAACCTCACCCCACTGGGCAAGAAAGTCAGCGGGGATTGCTTCAAGACCATACGCCAGGTAGTTGACACCTCGCTGGCCAGGTACAGCGACCAGGAGCGCAACCTGCTGCTGACCATGCTCAATGATCTGGCGGGTGATTCGGGCGCGTAATTCGCGGCCTGGCACCCCTGCTGATGAATACTGACCCGCCCGGTTTGACCCGGCGCTAAAGACTCTACGACACCTATTGCGTCTGGCATTCCCATCCCGGCCAGGCCAGGCCAAGCGAAACAGGATCCCACCATGTCCGACCACAATGCCAATCTCTACGCCCGCTTTAGCGACCATTTTCCGCCAGATATGGGCAAGACCTTGCTCACCACAGCGCAAGGAACTGCCATTAGCTACGCCCAGGCCCACCATGAATCCGCCCGCTTTGCCACCTGCCTTACCGGGCTTGGCCTCAAGCCCGGTGACCGCGTCACGGTGCAGGTCGAAAAGTCCGTCGAGATGCTCTGGCTGTACCTGGGCTGTTTGCGGGCCGGGCTTGTCTTCCACCCGCTGAATACCGCCTATTCCCCCAGCGAACTGGCATTTTTCCTGGGCGATGCGCAACCGGGGCTGGTGGTCTGCACCCCCGAGGCGGAATCCCTGATGGGGGAATTAACCGCCAACCTTGAATCGGCAAAGGTACTGACACTGGACGCAGAGGGACAAGGCTCACTGATCAAGGCAGTGGCCAGCGCCCCGGCCAGTTTTGACTGTGTGCAATCACAAGCGGACGATACCGCCGCCCTGCTCTACTCCTCCGGCACCACCGGGCGACCCAAGGGCATTATGCTTAGCCACGGCAACCTCGCCAGCAATGCCACAACCCTGGTGGATTTTTGGGGGTTTACCGACAGGGATGTGCTGCTCCACGCCTTGCCGATTTTCCATGTACACGGCTTGTTTGTGGCCATCAGCTGCGTGCTGATGAGTGGCGCTTCCATGCGCTGGCTGAGCGGGTTCAACCTCGATTCTGTGCTGGCAGAACTGCCCCGTTCAACCGTCATGATGGGTGTGCCCACTTACTACACCCGGCTGCTTGGCAGTGACAGATTCAGTCGTGACCTGTGTACCAATATGCGCCTGTTTATCTCCGGCTCCGCACCCTTGCTGGCAGAAACCTTCCATGAATTCGAACAGCGCAGTGGCCACCGCATTCTCGAACGCTACGGCATGACCGAGACCGGCATGAACACCTCAAACCCGCTGCACGGCGAACGCCGCGCGGGCAGCGTGGGTTTTCCCCTGCCCGATGTCAGCGCCCGCATTGTCGATGACAACGGTCAGACGGTACCCCGCGGCGACGTGGGCAACCTTCAGGTCAAAGGCCCCAATGTGTTCAAGGGCTACTGGCGGATGCCGGAAAAAACCGCTGAGGATTTCACTGCCGATGGGTTTTTCAATACCGGTGACAAGGCCATGCTCGACGCCGACGGCTACTACAGCATCGTTGGCCGCGCCAAGGACATGGTGATCTGCGGCGGGCTGAATGTGTATCCGAAAGAGGTTGAAATGGTGATCGACGATATTCCCGGCGTGCTGGAATCCGCCGTGATCGGCGTTCCCCACCCGGATTTTGGCGAGGCGGTTGTGGCGGTGGTGGTAGCCACTACAGCGGGTAAGTCAACTCTTACAGAGCAATCCATCAGTGCTGTTACCAAGGCGCAGTTGGCCAACTTCAAGAATCCGAAAAAGGTGATACTGGTGGATGACCTGCCCCGCAACACCATGGGCAAGGTGCAGAAGAATATTCTGCGTGAAAAGTACAAAACTTTGTTCAGCTGATCCTGGCCGAGGCTTCCACGCTCCGGCGTGGGAGCTACAGGGCTTGGCATAGCGGGTCGGAGGTGAATACCTATGCCACAAGCAGGCGGGCTGCCCTCACTTTCACGACATGCAGATCACATTATTCACAGTATTGCGCGGGTACATCGTTGCGCCTACTATGGCGAGAATCAAGCACCGCTCACGCAACCGGGCCATCAGGGAAGGAATAATGCCAGTCACCCACCAGCAGCCAAAGATAAGACCCGCCAGCAGGATCGCTCACCATCCCCGCCATATTGATTTCACAACGCCCCGTGAGCGGGCAAGCAATAGCCAGAGATTGCCGAGCAACCTGTACCTTTTGAAGGTGAAACGGATAGGGAAAAACACCTTTACCACGCATACATTTTTGATAACCGATAGCAATTTAGTTGAAAAACAGGCGGTTGCGAATTCGTCCTCAATCCGGCTGTGTCGAAAAGGTATACCTTCTAATATTGTTAATGAGGTAGCAATTATCTCATGAACATGCTGTTAGGCTGAACGATGCTCAGTTCAATTTTCGAGAAAAACAAGCCAAACATATCTCCAGTGCTTGTTATGGATGCTCTTGGAGTTGCCGATAGAATCGCAGCTGCTGGTGAGGGTGAGCTGATTAAGATCGCAGACGAGCTGGATTCGCAGTACCACAAGTTTAGATTGCGCATGCCGAACAAAGTGGTGATTGCAAGCGCGAGTAAAGTGCGAGGTACGGGGGAGTTCAGTTCAATCCGGATGAACGACATGTTTGTGATGTACTCTCCTTCGTACATGGAAGATGGTGTGCATAAGTACTTGGTTGCTTCATCCATACTTTACCAACAGATGCTAGTTTCCGGATTCATTCCACGGGGAGGTTTGGGTGGCGGCTTAGTTCTACGAAGGAAGGACTTGATACTTGGTGATGGATTCATTGACGCGTATAGGGCTGCCGAAAAGAGAGGTGATAATTTTAAAGATATATGCGCGGTTCAACTCACTCCAACAGCATTCATCAATGCGAATAACTGCGAGCATACGTATAGATTGTTGTGTTGGTACAAAGGCAGGTTTTTTGTGAATCCTTACACATTGAAGGATCCTGATCTAGGCGAGTTCTCGAAAGAGCGCGTCCTGGCCTTGTTGAGAAATTCGGGCGCTAATCAACAAAAATTGGCGGCTACTGAGGCCTTCCTTGATGGCTTTGAAGACTATGATGCAGCCATGAAGCCAGGCTCAGAGACTAGGAGAATTACAGGATGGGAGCCAAGCCTAACAAAGCGACCCTGAGCGACAAAAGTATTTCGTCATGCCTTTTGCAGAAAGAGCAAAAGCCACGCCAACATACTTTCGCGCCAGATCAGCGGCGTTAACAGTGAATATGATGTCGATCATCCTCAAGACGATAAAGTACCTTGGAATGGCCTTGCTTGTAGTCGGCATTATTTTTTTGGCGCGATGTGGGTATCAAATTTATGATGTGCTTCGCACTGAGAATATGTGCGGAAAAACTATGGGCTACGAAGCAGTATCACCAACAGGTACTCATAAAGCTGTGATCTATGAGTTTAACTGCGGCGCGATGGATCCTTTCAGCACACAAATATCCATCCTTTCACGAGACGAGGAAATCCCATACTCTCATGGCAATGTATTCGGGGCATCTCGTGGTGAACGAAGAGGAGCCTGGAATGGCCCTTACGCAGAAATCGAATGGATCACGTCAAATCATCTTCACATTAAATACATAAAAGATACTAGCGTTCACCATATGGCTAAAGAGGTAAGAGGAGTAAAAATAACAAGTGAAACTCTGTAAGCAAAAAACTGCTAACAAACACCTATTGTCGTACTGGTTTTCCGCGGCGTTCCAAACCAACCACGAAGGCAGTCGTTAATTGGAATTCATATGAAACGCAATAAAAGAGAGAAAGTAGTATTAGCCAGCCTGATAGTCAGCACACTTTTATTTTCTCAAGCCTGCATCTCAGAAATGTGCGAAGATCAATATAAATATCCAGCTTGCGTTCAGACTGAAAATAACACTACTGATTCAATGGAGGAATGCGCACAACAAGGTGATATTCGTGCACAGGTCTACCTAGCCTGGGCATATGCCCAGGGTACAGAGTTTACAAGAAGAGATCCTCAGAAGTCTTTTTTCTGGGGAAAAGAAGCAGCGGATCAGGGTTGCCCTGTTGCACAGAGAATTATTGGCGATTCCTACTATTTTGGCGACGGAGTTGATCCCAGCATAAGTAGCGCGATTGAATGGTGGCGTTTAGCTGCAGATCAAAAAGAACCAGAGGCTCTTTGTCGATTGGGCCATATTTACTTTACGGGTGAATCTAATGAGCCAATGGATCTACGAAAGGCCTATGATTATATGGAAAAATCAGAGAAGCTTGGCTCCAATTCTTGTATTCATAATCTTTCGCAAATTTATTTTTATGGCGAAGTAATCCCTAAAGACGCAACCAAAGCAAAGAAACTCATCGAAAAGGCAATAGAGCTAGGCTTACCGCAGGCTGAGAAAATAAAAGGCGATTTTATTAATTACGAAAATCAAATTTCTGCGCAGGGGGATACAACCAATTAACATGCAAAGGCAGCGGACAAGCCGCTGCTTTGGACCAACCGAATTACCCACGAACAGCAGGCACCGTCTATAGTTAGAAAACCTACAATGAAGCGGTCAAGTATTTTTGGCCACTTTTTTTGAGGATTCCAACACTTCTTTTCTGCCTCATTCGGAGGCAGCCCATCATCATACAAGGGCTTTGAGAGTTTGTAAGTTGTGGATATGGATTGTGGCGTGCTGGCAGGATACTTATTGATGCGGTATGTTTATTCGAGAGTCCGTTCGTGCTGAGCTTGTCGAAGCACTGTCGCCAGGCCTTCGACAGGCTCAGGCCGAACGGCATTCACGTTTAATTCGTGCCGAATCAATAGGCATATAGAGCAAGCACTCCCACGCAGGAGGGTGGGAGTCAGGAATCACATTTCCTGTCTCACCTTTCCCATCTCCCCCTAGCGCCCCTGCTTCACCGGCGCCGTTTCGCGCAGGAATACCACCACAATCAGCCCCAGGCTCATGCCGCCGGCGGCCAGTGTCAGAATATGCTGAATGCCATAATTCTGCGCCACAAAACCGGCCACGGCGGGCACGATGCCACCGCCAAACACTTCACCGATACCCACCACCAGGCCCGATGCGGTTGCCATCAGGGTGGCGGGGACTGACTCCACCGTGAGCGGGCCTACCGTCAGGGTAACGTTGGAAAACACGCAGAACATCACGATAAAGACCAGGGCAAACAGCAGGCCCGGATCGTTACCCACCGTGCGCAAAGTCAACAGGGCGCACACTGCCACGATCACACCGAAGGCAAGAACCGGCCTGCGGCCAAACTTGTCGGACAGGCCCGGCAATACCAGGTTGCCCGCGCTGCCGCCAAAACCGATGGCAGACATCACAAAACCCATCTCGCCCAGACTCAGCCCCAGATGATCCATCAGGTAGCTGGGCATAAAGGCGCCCATCACCGTCACCACGGTCAGCCAGCAGAACATGCCGCAGATATTGAGGGGCACATTGCGGTACTTGAACACATCCTGCCAGCGGTGCGGGGTGGCGTCGTGGGTCTGGGTATGGGCTGCCGCCGCCTGGGGGCTGGGGTTGCGAATCACCTTGTACATCAGGTAGGCGACAATAAAACCCGGCAGGGAGACCAGTACAAACACCCAGCGCCAGGAAGGCACCACCGCCAGCAGCTGGGTGACGATCAATGGCGCGAGGCCCAGCCCCACCAGCGCCACCATATTCTGCTGGATACCGAGATTCAGCCCGTGGCGGCTGGGCTTGCTGGCATCGAGGGTGGCGACGATGCTCACCGGGGTAAAGGCGCCTTCGGCAAAACCCATCAGCGCGCGGATCAGCAACAGGCTGATAAGCCCTACTGCAAGGCCACTTACTCCGGCCAGCAGGGAAAAGATGATCACCGCCGGGATCAGCACAATGCGGTGACCAATGCGGTCCGCGAGGCGCCCGCTGAATATGGCGGAAATGCCCCAGGTCATGGCCAGGATGCCGGAGATCAGGCCAATGTCCTGATAGTCCAGATTCAGGTCTTTCATCATCACCGGGAACAGTGGCTGGATCATAAAGCGATCCAGTCCCACCAGGCCGAAGCCGATGGACAGCAGCGCAACCGCGCGCCATTCGTAGCGGGTATCCCAGGATTTTTTTTCAGGGTCAGTCATGGGGCGATTCCTTGTTATTGTTGGTTATCATTGTGGTTTTTTAGTGCCAGAGCGCAGCGCCTTCACTGGCACGGGAGTTTAGCGCAACAGCCGCAAGGGCTGCTATTGTCAATTATCGGTGCACATGACGGCTCAACCCCGGCCCCAGATACCACCCTTGGGGAGAAGCCACACTGGGGGGCTTTATTGGCCGTGCAAGCCTTGCTATGGTTCGAGCCTGAATTGGCCGGGCCAGCAGACCTCCCTGTGGATACCGGATCAACCTTTGCTACTCACCCCAACTCACAATTAAAAGGAAAACCCCGTGAGCACCGATATCCAGCCATTTACCCTCGATATTCCCCAGACCCAGCTCGACGACCTGAAAAACCGCCTAGCCAACACCCGCTGGCCCGAGCAGGAGACCGTCTCCGACTGGACCCAGGGCGCGCCGTTGGCCTCCGTAAAACGCCTGTGTGACTACTGGCTCAACCACTATGACTGGCGCCGCTGCGAAAAACAGCTGAACGGCTTTGGCCAGTTCAAAACGGAAATCGACGGGCTGGAAATTCACTTCCTGCATATTCGCTCGCCCCACGCCGACGCCCTGCCGATGATCATGACCCACGGCTGGCCCGGTTCGGTGATCGAGTTCATGAACGTTATCGGCCCGCTCACCAACCCCACTGCCCACGGCGGCGATGCCAAAGACGCCTTTCATCTGGTGATCCCGTCGCTGCCGGGCTTTGGCTTTTCCGGCAAGCCGACCGGCACCGGCTGGGGCATCCACCGCACGGCCAAGGCCTGGGTTGAGCTGATGGCACGGCTTGGCTACGATAACTTTGTCGCCCAGGGCGGCGACTGGGGCGCAGGTGTGACCACCGCCATCGGCACCATCAATCCGCCCCAGTGCAAAGCCATCCACCTCAATATGCCCCTGGTGCAGCCCAAGCCCGAGGATATGGCCGATCTGACTCCCGCCGAGCAGAAAGCCCTCGGCGACATGCAGCACTACCAGGACTGGGAATCGGGCTATTCCAAGCAGCAGGCCACCCGGCCCCAGACCCTCGGCTACGCCCTGGTGGACTCCCCCGTCGGCCAGGCGGCGTGGATCTACGAAAAATTCCACGGCTGGACCGACAATAACGGCAACCCCGAGGATGCCCTGAGCTACGACCAGATGCTCGACAACATCATGCTCTACTGGCTCACGGCCAGCGGCGCCTCCTCCGGCCGCCTGTACTGGGAAAGCTTCAAGGACATGTTTACCAATCCCCTCGATATCGCCGTGGGCATTTCCATTTTCCCCCGCGAGCTGTTCCGGCCTTCGAAGCGCTGGTCCGAGCGGGTGTATAAAAACCTGATCCACTGGAACGATGTGGACAAGGGTGGTCACTTTGCTGCCTTTGAGCAGCCGGAGCTGTTTGTGAATGAAGTGCGTACCTGTTTTGGCAAGGTACGTTAGGAACAGGATCTGTCCGACTGTTGCCCCCTGGTCAGCTCCTCCAGTCTGACCAGGGCGGGGCTGGTGCAAGAAAAGTTTCGATCATATATCCACAAAGTCTGCCAATAACCTCATTTTCCGGCCTGCCTGGCCGCTGCTTTTGGCATAATAGCGGCCCTCGATCTCCACCCGTCTGCCCCATGACCGGCGCAAGCATCCTGTCGGCGGGCAGCACCATACCCAGAGAGCACCCTTTTGACTGCTAACAGCATACTTGACCTGATCGGCAACACACCGCTGGTACGCCTCAAGCAGGTATCCGAACTGACCGGCTGTGAAATCTATGGCAAGGCGGAATTCCTCAACCCCGGCGGTTCCATCAAGGACCGCACCGCCCTCGGCATCATCCGCGATGCCGAGCAGCGCGGCGAGTTGCGCCCCGGCGGGGTGATTGTCGAGGGCACCGGCGGCAACACCGGCATCGGCCTGACCATGATCGCCAATGCGCTTGGTTACCGCAGCGTGGTGGTGATGCCACAGACCCAGAGCAAGGAAAAGATTGAAATGGTCGACCTCTACGGCGCCGACCTGCACCTGGTGCCCATGGCCAGCTATGACGATCCCCGCCACTACATCCACAGCGCCCGGCGCATGGCTGAAAAACTGGCTGAAACAGAACCCAACGGCGTGATCTGGGCGCGGCAGTTTGATAATCCCGCCAATACCCGTATTCACTACGAGACCACAGGCGCTGAAATCTGGCAGCAGACCAACGGCAAGGTTGACGGCTTTGTCTGTGCCGTGGGCACTGGCGGCACGCTTGCGGGGGTGAGCAATTACCTCAAGGAGCGCAACCCCGCAGTTCGCATTGCCCTCGCAGACCCGGAGGGCTCGGCACTCTACAACCACCACCAGCACGGCAAGCTGGAAGGCGAAGGCAGCTCGATCATGGAGGGGATTGGCATCAGCATCCTCACCGACAATTACCGCCAGGCCCGGGTCGACAGCGCTTACTCCATCAGCGACCGGGAGGCCCTGACCCAGGTGTTTGCCCTGTTGCAGCACGAGGGCCTGTGTCTGGGTGGATCGAGCGGCGTCAACGTGGCCGGTGCCGTGCAGCTGGCGCGGGAGCTGGGCCCCGGCCATACCATTGTCACCATCCTCTGTGACTACGGCCACCGCTACAAGAGCACCCTCTTCAACCGCGCGCTGCTGGAACGCAAGGGCCTGCCGGTGCCGGAGTGGATCAGGGACTAAACAGCGGTTAACGCACCCCATCGCGATTTTGGCGACGATATTTTGCAACACTGTCAGGAAAATGAATGTTTCAACAGTCAGAGCTTGAGCAACTCAATTCACAACTGCGGGACAAGAGCCCGCAGGACATTATTCAGTGGGCGCTGGGCCTTGGGCGACGGGTGTTCGCCTCCACCAGCTTTTCGCCCAACTCCGCCGGGCTGCTGCATATCATCAAAGACATTGCCCCCGACCTGCCGGTGGTGTGGGTGGACAGCGGCTACAACATGCCCGACACCTACCGCACCGCGGAGAAAATCATCAACGACCTGCAACTCAACCTGCACGTTTATATTCCGCAGATGACAGCCGAGCGCCGCAATGCGCTGATGGGCGGCATTCCCCACCCGGATGATGACGAGGCGCTGCACCGCGAGTTTACCCGCCAGGTCAAACTCGAGCCGTTCCAGCGGGCGCTGAATGATCTGCAAGGGGAGATCTGGATCACCGGCATCCGCCAGCAGGAAACGGAGTTTCGCAAGTCCCTCGATATCCTCACCCTCGACGACCGCGGCCTGTTGCGCGTCGCCCCTATTTTTTACTGGAGCGAAGACCAGCTGCAGGACTACGTCGACCAACACAACCTGCCCAGCTGCCGTCACTATTTTGACCCGACCAAGGTCATTGATGGCAGGGAGTGCGGACTGCATACCTCGGCCTGAGACGGGAGACGGGAGACGGGAGACGGGAGACGGGAGAACAGCTTTTTCTGTTGCCGCTGCGGTAATAACAATAACGGGAATTAAGTGATGCAAAAAACAGGCGGCATTTTTTACGGCTGGTGGCTGGTGGTGCTGGCGCTGGTGCTGGGCGGCATCGGCGGTGGCGTATCCATCTACATCATCAGCCTGGTGGCCAGCGCGGTGGAGCAGGAGTTTGAGGTCAACCGCGTGATCATCATGACGGCAGTGACCGGCCACAACCTGGTGGCGGGATTGCTCGCCCCCAAAATCTCGCACCTGATGGATCGCCTGTCGGTGCGCAAGGTGCTCACCATCGCCTCCCTGATTGCTGGCGCAGGTTACCTGACCATCGCAGTCACTCCGACGATCTGGGGTTTTGTCGGCGCCTACGGCATGCTGCTGCCGATTTTTACCCTGTGCTTCACCTCCCTGGCGCCCGCCATCCTGCTCTCGCGCTGGTTCGTCAAGCACCGTGGCACCGCCATGGGCCTCGCAACCCTTGGCACCCAGATGGGCGGCTTCCTGTTCCCTCCCCTGGTGGCGATGCTGTTTGAAGCACTGGGCTGGCGCACCACCATGGCCTGCATCGGCATTGGCGTGGCGGTAATCGTGCCATTGCTGGTCAACCTGTTTGTGGTTGAACGCCCTGCCGACAAGGGCCTGCACCCCGATGGCGCCAGTGTTGATCCCGACCTCCAGCAAGCCGCACCGGCGACACAGGTCCAGCTCGATGACCTGGTTTATGCGTCGGTGCGGAGCCGCAAATTCTGGCTGCTGTGCTGTGCCCTGACCACGATGATGGCCATGTTCACGGCGGTGCTGTCGAACCTGGCGCTGTTTGCCATGGATATTGGCGTGGCGCGCGAGTCCGCAGCGCTGATGATTTCGCTCTACTCCATTGTCGGCCTGTGTTCCGCCCTGGCCGTCGGGCGCATCTGCGACATCCTCGATATACGGATCGTATTGGCGGGGAGTTTGACCATGGCCTGTTGCAGCATGCTGCTGTTTTCCACCGGCAGTTCATTTACCACCCTGGCCATTGCCACCGGCATGATCGCCGTCAGTGGCGGCGGATTTATGCCTCTGTGGAGTTCACTGGTGGGCAAGCTGTTCGACAACCGCATCTATGCGCGCATGTTCGGCCAGGTCAGCCGGGTGACCATCATGACCGCGGCCATGTCGCCACTGCTGTCGGGCCTGCTGTTTGATGTCACCGGCAGCTACCGGCTGATGTTCCTGATCTTTGCCGCAGCAGCGCTGATAGCGGTGCTGTACACACCGCTGCTCACACTGCACCAGCCAAAGACCAGCGGCGCACAATAGCAACCCCGGTGAGCGAAGCACACGCTCCGCTCACCCTGAGCACAATCAGCTGACAATGACCCGCGCCTGGGCCACATTGGCAATCCGGCACGCTTTGGCATTCACATTGCCGTTGCGGTGGGAATGCACACGACCGGTGACAAAGTACTCCCCTGGCTGGTCGTAGCGGTGGGTGGTTGTCAGCGTCAGGGCACTGTCTTTGCCCTCAATGCCGTCATGGCTGAAGGGGAATTCACCGCTGCCGGTAAAATCCCAGTCGGCGCTGACAATGGCACCGGCACCGGGTGGCACTGCGGCCTCAAGGCTGAAAGTGACCGTCTCGCCCACTCTCACCTCGGCCCGCGCACCGCCATTGGCAGTGACGGCAATCACCGCCTGAATACCCTGTCGCTGTGCGGCATCTCCCGACAGGATCACCCGGTTATCCACATATTCGAAGACCGTTTCAACCGGCTCTACACCCTTCTCGACCCAGTCAATCAGGTCCTGAATTGACTGCTCGATAAACGGCATGTAGTCGATCAGCCAGGTATTGCTGGCGCGGTTGGGGCGCGACGGCACCATGATCGACGGGCCGTGCTCGGCATTCTCGATCCAGCGCAGGCGGAAACGCTCGCGGGCGCCAGCTTCGCCCTGGGCGCGCAGCACCGCATCGCGATAGATCACCCCCTGCGGTGGCCACAGGGAGGAATCGTGGGTGTGGTGAACCCAGATCAGTTTGCCCTGGTATTTACCTGAATAGCCGACACCCATCAGCGGCGACTGCAGTGGCACCGGGTGCTGGGGGTAGATGGGAACGCCGTCGATGCGGAAGGCGTCAAACTGGATATCGTCCATCAGGTGATGGCGGGCAAAATAGTTGTAGGCGAGGAACTTGCGGTTATCCACCAGCACTTCATCCCCAGGTGACACGCCCTCAAAGCGCCGCAGGTTGGCCTCGCCAACACCATCGCAATAAAACACATCCCCCGCCACACCCACACTATAAAGCTGGCGCCCCGCCGCCGGGCCGGAAAGAATTTTAATACCAGTGCCGGGCCGGTAGCCGGGGCCAACCCCTTCCAGCTCCACGGCCATGGGTAGATTTGATCCACTGAGGCTGCTGAATACGGCAACGATAAGGCGGAAGGTCTGGTGCTCGTGTGCCGCAAAGCGCGGGTCGGCCAGTATCTCCTGGCCGGTGAGGACGCGCGCCACCCTGGCGTTGGTGTTGATGATATCCCCGGTCACCACCTCGGGCTGGTCAAAGCCCACATAGCCGGGTTTGGTCCAGAAGTTCTCGAAATAGGACGGGTCCTGCTCTGAAAGGGAATCCGCCATGGAGCTCCACAGCCACATTTGTCCCAATGGTTCACCGATCATGTACTCGTCGCCGCGCGGGAAGCCCAACTGGTAGAGGCTGGCCAGTTCTTCACGCTGGTGGCTATTGAGCCCCTTGAAGGGATTGCCATCGCCGCCGGGCGCCATGGCATCGGTGACATCGACAATCTTTTCCTTGAGGATGCGCCGACAGTTGAACATGGAGGCAAACGACATGGTCTGCGCGCCCTTGATGGGCTCGGTGCTGCCGTGTTCAACGATGGGGCCGCCACCGACGAAGGGCAAGGCGCCATCCCAGGCATCCGGGGCATTCTCCAGGCACAGGGGCGAGCGGCGCCCGCCGCCACTGCCGCCCCACACATAGGCATGGTGGGGCCGCTCGCCATACGCCTGGGCGGCGATAAACTTGGCCAGCCGCGACACCTCGGCACTGGCGCGATGGCCATAAAGGGTCGGGTCGTTGCCGCCTTTGGGGTCGATGTCATCGCCGATATGGCCCTGATTTGATTCCACCATGGCACCGCCCAGGCGGGCACACATGCGAAAACCGCCTATATTTTCGCTCATGACATCATTGCTGAAGGCGTTCTCGTGGCCGCCGTGGGCACCTTCAAGGGGTTGCAGCAAACGGCCCTGATACTGGCCATCCGTAGGTAGTGAAATGGCAAATCGCGTGTCGGTGCCTTCAAAACCACCATGCACATAGCGGTGCGGTATGGGTTTTTCGCGCACTTCATCGAGATCGATAAAGGGTTTGCCAAAAAAGGCATCAGTGGGGACATAGCCGGAAACATCAAACTCATTGTTATTGATTATGTTCATTGCAGGCTCCGTTTACGGGTAAAGGGTCAGAAATAGCGCGTCAGCTCCCTGGCTTGCAGCACGCTGACAGGCGCCACACAAGGCTTCCTCCCGGCGTTCAGCACAGGGCCTGTTGAGACTAGGAACAGGGCCCGGATAAGGCAATTTCTTTACATAAAATTACATCCATATATTTGACACAGCTGTCTATTAAATTTAATTCTGTCAGCTGCGATTAACGACGCCAAAAATTGCAATAAACCACCAGCCCTCCCATTCCGGCTGGCCCTCGGCGCTCCGGCAATTGCACCCCCTCTAGGGCCTGTTCACACTATTTGGATTATCGTCGCTGGTGGCCATTTTTTCGTCCAGCGAGGCGGAAGGAGAGAAGCATAGTTGGCCTATGTGAACGACTGACAACGAAGCTGGGCGGAAAAATGGCCCCAGCCCTTCGGGTTGCGCCTAAAAAAGCGCCACTCCGCGTTGCTCCTCGCTCATTTGGAATAACCAAACTACACTCGTCGCGCCCAGTGTGCCCTTTGGGTATAGATTGGCGCTTTTTTAGGCGCAACGCCGACAATCCAAATAGTGTGAACAGGCCCTAAAACACTTTCAGCGCAAGCACCCCTATCCGGGAGATAGTCATAATGAGTAACCTCAACACAGCCTCCTATGTCGTCACTGACAGCTTTTTTGGCAAACCCTATATCGATGCCGATGAACAACGCGATCAACCCACACCCTACCGCTATGTGCATGGCGGTTTTGAAGGCACCGACACGCGCTTTTCCCTGTGCTTTCCTCCGGCGGAACGTTGGCAGGGCCGCCTCTACCAGCCCCTCGAAGGCGCCAATGCCGGTCATGAGCATGTCAATTCAGGCCCCCTCGGCCAGGTGACCGGCGGTACAGAAATGATCTTCCGTCTCGGCGGTTATACGGTCGAGTCAAACATGGGCCATATCGGCGATGTGTTCGATCCCAAGGCCGGCGAAGACCCGACCATCTACGGCTTCCGCGCAGCGGCAGAAACGGCACGTTTTTCCAAACACCTGGCGGCACAGATCTATGGCAAGCCGCCGCAATATGCCTATGTGTACGGCGGCAGTGGCGGCGCCCGGCGCTCACCCCAGTGTCTGGAGAATGCCCCCGGTGTATGGGATGCCGCCCTGCCCTATATGGGTGACGCCATGGTCAGCGAGCGCGGCGACCACTCCCTGCTGCGCGGCGGCGGCTCCAACTTCACCGCCATGTTCAATGTCCAGCGCCTGCTGGGCGACAAGATCTGGGACGTGGTGGACGCCATGCTGCCCGGTGGCAGCGGCGATCCCTTTGCCGGCCTCGACATTCGCCAGCGCGAAGAACTGAACCATCTCTACCGACTGGGCTACCCCCGTGGCGACGAATTTATGATCGCCCAGCCCATGGGTCAGATCTGGTTGTGGGCCTCCCTGGCGGACAGGCTGCAGGAGCAGGACGGCGAGTACTTCGAGTCATTCTGGAGCAAGCCCGGCTATGTGGGCTTTGATGATCCGGCTGCCGTCCAGTCGGACCTGCTGGATGTCAAAACCACCGTCAAACGCACCCTGCTCCCCAGGCAGCTGATGGAGGAACCTCAGTTCCAGGGGCCGGAATTTGCCCAGATGCGCGGCATGGCAGCGCTCTTTGCCGGTATGCAGGGACTGTGGGAAGTACCGCTGGCGGTGGAGCTGGACAATGTGCCCGAGGGCTATCGCCTCGGCGCGGGGCTGCGCATCAGCGGCGGCAAGGCTGCGGGCCGACAGTTGTATTGCCTCAACGGTGTCGGCAACGTCTTCCTCTGCGACGGTGCCGGTGAAGCCAGCAACCAGCGCCTGCGCGAGGTCGAACCCGGCGACGCCGTGCATGTGGACAATCGCCCCTTCCTCGCCTACTGCTACTACTACCGCCATCACGTCCTGCCCTTCACTGAGTGGGAATTCCTGACCCTGGATGGCGCCCCCATGTACAAGCAACACCTGTTGCCCACCATGTCACCCTTTATGGGCATTCATTATTCCGGGCATTTCGAAGGCAAATTGATGTGGGTACACCACACCCACGATGCCTCACTGTGGCCGCCACAGGGTCTCGGTTACCGCGGCGCGGTGCATAAAAACTACGGGGAAGCCGGTGCCAAGGAACGTTTCCGTATCCGCTGGACCGAAAATGCCGAACACGTACCACCGGAAATGGCGGCTTCACCGCCGGGGCGGGCCAACAACACCTGGCTGATCAACTACCAGCCGGTGATTGAGCAATGTCTTGTCGACCTGGCCGCCTGGGTCGAAAAAGGCATTGAACCCGCAGGCACCAGCTTTGATTACAAAGATGGCCTGATCACCCTGCCACCCAGCGCCAAGGAGCGCGGCGGCATCCAGCCCGTGGTGAAAATGACGGCCAATGGCAGCGACCGGGCCGAAGTCAAAGTCGGCGAGCCAGTCACTTTGACGATGAACGCCGAAGTGCCGCCGGATGCCGGCAGGATTATCTCGATTCGCTGGGATTTTGACGGCTCGGGCACCTACCCGCAAAGTAGTGCGGTGGATGGCAGCAACACCAGTGAAACCCACACCATCACCCACACCTGGGACAAGCCCGGCACCTGGTTTGCGACCGTCCTGGTGGAATCCCACCGCCACGGGGAGGTAGAGAGCACAGCGCGGCGCATCCCCAATCTGGCGGCTGCGCGGGTTGTGGTTTCCTGATATCAAGTCTGAGATTTGACCCCGCTATCGCCCGTTGAAACAGGCGATAGCGGGGATTCAGGTGCTATGGTTTCAGAGAACATGGTTTCAGAGGATATGGTTTCCCGCTGTCAGTCTGGTAGCAAAAGGCAAGGCTTGGCTTAGCCTTCAATCACTTGATCGTTTATTAAAGCTGAACTCTCGCCCTCAACAGGGGCCGAATCTGTCGCCATGATTGATGTGTGCCTTTGCCGCCTCACGGGGCAATTCAAGGGTTTTCTTGCCCTTGTGACAGACCAGCACCGTATCACCACCGGCCTTTCCCCCGTTCCCCCCGTACCCGCCATAAATGTCAGCGCAGCCGGAGATGGCCAGGGCACAACATGCGATCAGGATTGCTCTCATAAAATTCACCCCTGCTGTTCGATATCAATTTCATTTTGCCAAGGTGAATATTGCTAAAAAGCCATGCCAGCTAATCTGAATCCAGCGTGTTGGCTCATCACCCCCAACAGAGTATCGCTGCTTTTACCTGCAAATGCAGTGAATAGTCACAAGCCGTGTGACCCAGGCCGTCTGTTTGCGCTACGAAAATCACTGTGCGCGGCAATGTCTGTAGCGGAGTTGTTGAGGGATAAAGCGGGCTATTTCATTTAAAGAGGCTTTCGAATCTCTGCTCGCTGAAACCATTCATGCGTTTGTTGCCGACCAGAATCACCGGCACGCCGGTTGCGCCCATTGCCTTGTACTTGCGCCGGGCTTTTGAATTCTTTTCAATATCGTATTCCTTGTAGGCAATATTATTCTTTTTGAAATACCTGCGCGCCTTTTTGCAGTAACCGCACCAGTCGGTTGCATACATCACCACCTCTGGCCCCACATCGTAGATGGATTTCTCGAAGGTAACCTGGGTGTAGGTGTTGACCTCGAGCGTTAGCTCCTCGGCGACAACCGACTCGGGCTTTTTGTCGCTGAAATGAACTTTGCCCTCCGCATCAGTCCATTTATAGACTTGCGCTTGCGACAGGCTGGTGGCTGCCAGCAAAAAAATTGCCAGCGTGACTGTTCTCCCTGTACTCATAACACTCCTTGTGTAACGTTTGCTGAAAACTGGCATTTGCTGAATACCCTGCCGTGCTTGACGCAAGGGCCAAGCACGGCAAGTGAGAGCTACCCCTGCTGCTGCCCCGCCAGCACCGGTTTAACCCGCAGGGCTTCCGGTATCCGTTCCGCCCCGATGCGGCGATCAATTTCTTCCTGGTACCAGTAGAGGGCGCGCTCCTGGTAGCCCATCACCAGATTGGGGATGACGCCGTTTTGCATGGATTTTTGTATGCCGCCGAACAGGTACATATCCTCGGCAAGAATACCCTGAACAGCAGTGCGCATGGTCTTCCAGTAGGCTTTGTCTTCCTCGCTGTCGGATGGCCAACCGAACAGGGTGCCTTCCATCAGCACCTTGCCAGGGGCTATGGGCCAGAAAGTGAGGTAGTTGAAACCCGCCGCATCCAGGGCATAAAAACTGTTGGGAAAGGTTGGCAGCGCGATGGTGTACTCGTTGAAAGTCTGGTCCGCCTGATCTGACACTGTCAGCCCGGTGTAGGCGAACAGGGTGTCGGTCTGTTGCTTGCGGGTGGCAAAGCGCGAGTGACCGTTTTCAAACAGCGATACCACAAAACTCTGGGAGTTGAGATAGGGCGCCAGTGACTGGGGATGGCAGAATCGAACGTGGTAAATCTCGAGAAAATTGTCGAAGGCCACTTTCCAGTTGCAGTCCGCTTCGATGCTGTAGCGATCCTTGACCACGAGATTTTCGAGCGGGAAACCGGTGGCCTGCGCGGCCATGGGCGCCATAAAGTCCGCCAGCGGCTCGGCATCCTTATCAAAGTTGAGGTACACCAGTCCGCGCCAGACTTCGCAGCGCACCGGCACCAGGCCCATCTCGCTTTTGTTGAGGCAGGGAAAATCGTGGGCATCAGGCACCACAATCAAATCACCCTCAAGGCCATAGCCCCAGGCGTGGTAGGGGCAGGTAAAGCGCTGGGTTTTGCCCTGCGGTTCCATCAGCAACGCGGAAGCACGGTGACGACAGCTGTTGTTGAAGGCGCGCAGTTGGCCATCCTTGCCGCGGGTGATAATCACCGAGCGGTCGAGTTTGTTGGTCACCCGGTAAGAACCTGTGTCGGGAAATTCGCTCTCATGGCCCACCATCAGCCAGGTCTTGAGCCAGATATGTTCCCTCTCCAGCGCGGCAAATTCAGGATCAAAATAACGCCCTGCGGGCACCTGCGGCAATACCGGAAATTCATCGGGGTGCTGGCTGCGACCCAGCTGGGCTTCCATTGCCTCGCGTATCACGTTGACATCATGTGCTTTCATGGCTTTCTCCATGGTTGTTATGTAATGGCGCAGCTTGTCAGGGTTTTTATGTGCACTTGCTTCGTCAACACACCGTACCCACACATCCTGCCAAGCTGCGTATCTGGCAACAAAATCCTGTTATAACATCATGCCAATGCGACGACCATCCTTGATGGCTTCGTCGGTGGCGAACACACTCCACTTCGCTTCGCGGGCATCACCGATAAGGTGCAGCTCGGGCACCTTGTCAAGCAGCGCGTGATAGAGCTGCTCGGCGGGTGGCTTGGAGGTGACCAGTACCACGTTGTCCACGTCGGCAATCTCGGTAATTTCCTTGGTGTAGTAGTTTTGCAGCACGGTTTTGCCCACTGCAATTTCCTTGATTTTGGTGTGGTTGATGAATTTCACCTTGGGCAGCAGGCGCGCGGTCAGCACCTTGTTGATACCGATTTCGGTGACCGACATCGCCATACCGCTGTCGATGGTTACCAGGAAGACTTCCTTGCCCTGATCCGCCAGCAGCTCGGCAATGCCGGGGCCGACTTCATAGGCAGTGTTGTCGTACACCACCACCTTGTTACCCACCCGGGCGTGATCGAGCAGGATGTCTTCTGGGGTCAGCACATGGCCGTGGCCCAGATCGTGGCCGGGGATTTCGGTCAGCTGGTTTTTGCTGATGCCAGTGCGTGAATAGGTGGCGCCAGCGGCAATCACGATGGCATCGGCGCCCATGGCGGCAAGGCTCTCTGCGCTGGCGGTGGTGTTGAGTTGCACATTAACGTTGAGCTTTTTGATTTGCAGTGACAGCCAGCGCACGATATCGCTGCGATCTTCCAGACCCGGCAGCTTGGCCTGCAGGCGCACATGGCCACCCAGCTCGTCGTACTTTTCGATCAGGGTTACATCGTGACCGCGTTCTGCGGCCACCATAGCGGCCTGCATACCAGCCGGGCCTCCGCCCACAACCACCACTTTTTTCTTTGTCGCGGCGGGCACCAGTGCTTCATGCTCGTGGCTGATATTAGGGTTGACGGTACAGCCGACAGGATGGCCGATGCAGGAGCGCAGGAAGCAGCCTTCCAGATCGCCGATGCAGGCGCGTATTTCTGTCTGCTGGCGGTCGCGGATTTTATTGGGCCATTCGGGATCGGCAATCACTGCCCGCGCCACAAACACCATGTCGCACTTGCCGTCGGCAATGGCCTGGTCGGCAAATTCACCTGTCATGATGCGGCCACCGCTGACCACGGGGATACTGGTAACCGCTTTCTTGATCTCCGCCGAGGCATAAAGGTGAGTGCCTTCGGTGGCCATGTAGGACGAGGGGTAGTGGTACTGGGTCATCTGCGGCTTCTGGCCACGGGCGGTAATGCGCAGCCAGTCGACCTTGCCGGTGCCCTCCAGCAGTTTGGCCATGGCAACGCCTTCTGACATGCCTTCACCACCAAGAGTGGTGTCATCCGCGTTGAGGGCGATACCGACCAGAAAGCCGGGGCGGGTATTGGCGCGGATACCATCAATGATTTCAACAATCACCCGCATGCGGTTTTCGAGGCTGCCGCCGTACTGGTCGGTGCGCTTGTTGTAGAGGGGCGAGGTGAAGCTCTGCATACCGGCACCGCCGCCGATAGGAAATTCAAAGCCGTCGGCACCGGCCTCTTCGGCGTGCATGGCGGACACCACATGGTCATGGGCCAGTTGCTGGATTTCCCCCACCGTCATGGAACGCGGCTGGGTATCGCTGAGCACGGTGTGGGGCGCAATGCCGGAGGCCACGGCCTGGTTGTAATCGGCCTGCATCCACACACCCTGAACGAAGGTCTTGGCGCCCCACTTTTGGGTGGCCTTGGCAATTTTTTCGATGGCGTGCAGGTCGTCGCGGCTGTAGGCACGGATAAACCAGCCCGGCGGCACGAGAGGCGCGGGCTGCACCTGGCAGCTGGCAATACCCATCAAGCCACAGCCACCCTTGGCGCGGGCCTCGAAATAACCCACTTGCTGTTCAGTGCCAATACCCAGACCCACCATGCCGTGGGGCGACATGAAGACCCGGTTCTTGACTTCAGTGTTGCCGATTTTCATGGGGTTGAACAGGTGTTGATAATGTGTCATGAATATTCCTCAAAGGCTTGGTGCAGACCGCCCGGTTCGGGCTGATTAATTATGTGAGTAACACAGCGGGAGCCGACCGGCGTTAACCCGACGCAGCTAGTGTCATACAACCGAGGGTCGGGAACAATCGTGGCGACAGGCAAGCGTTTGACCGGCGTTACAATTACAGGACGGACTTTAAAAGCTTTTTCTCGATGTGTGGACTCCTCCTCCCTTGGGAGGTACGTTGAAGTTGCTACCCACAAACGTATAGGAGTCCACACATCGAGAGAAATCGCTCTTTTACTAATTAACCAAACGCTTTCTCAGCCGCACGGGGATCCATATATTCCCGACCTTCGACAATCAGGCCATCGCGAATTACCAGCAGGTTGTGGTAGGAGTTACGGTAAACCTTGCCACCAGCGAAGGTAATTTCTCCCTCTGCCTGCACCGCCACCCTATCTTCCTCAGCAGTCAGGCTGGTAATGGTGATATCGCGCTTTTCAGCATTGATCAGGCCGCGCACTGAATCGGTGAAATCCTTGCGACTCAGGGTGCCAAAACCGAGAATCCACCAGGTCGCGTCGGGGTGTTGCAGGGCTTCCACGGTGTCGATATCACCATTCACCACAGCTTGCATATAACGGCGGGCGAGGGCTTTGTTTTCTTCAATGGACATCAGCTTTTATCCTTATCGAGGGTTTAATAAGGGGCTGAGTATAACTGGATGAACGGGAATGGGGAGGTGGAAAACGGGTGATGGATGCAAAAACGCCTGCTCGCTCCAGTGGAGCAGCAGGCGCTGACTATTTTAACCGGAAGCTTTAGCCAATCGGATAGTGGATGGCTTTTTCCAGGGTGTAGGCGTCGAGCCAGTTGGGACCGAATTCGCGGCCAATACCGGAGCGCTTGTAGCCACCAAACGGCGCCTGCAGGTACAGCCCGGCGGTGCCGCCATTGAGTTTCACATCGCCGGTGCGCAGCTGTTTGGCCATTTCGAAGGCCTTGGCTTTGTCGGCGGAGTAGATGCCACCGGAGAGGCCGAAGTTGGAGTCGTTGGCCATGGCCACCGCCTCTTCATCCGTATCAAAACCGATCACCACACCGATGGGGCCAAAGACTTCACACTGGGCCAGGGTGGAGCGGTTGTCGACATCATCAAACAGGGTCGGCTCGAAGAAGAACCCCTTTTGCAGATGCTCGGGACGCTTGCCACCGGCAATCAGCACGCCGCCTTCTTCCAGCCCTTTCTTCACAAAGTTTTCGGTTTTGGCGCGGGCTGCCTCGGAAATCAGCGGGCCGACAATGGTGTCTGGTTCCGCAGGGTCACCCACCTTGAGAAAGCCCAGGGTGGCCTTGACTGTCTCGACAAACTGGGCGCGAACGCTGTTGTGAACGATAAAGCGGGTCAGCAGCGCACAGCCCTGACCGGCGTGCATGGTGAAGTTGAACGCGGCTGCGCCACCGGCGGCCTGCACATCGGCATCGGCGCGCACAATCATGACGGATTTGCCCCCCAGCTCAAGGTGGACATGCTTCATGGTACTGGCGGACTGGGCAAGAATGGCGGCACCAACCGCATCGGAGCCGGTAAAGCTGATCATGTCCACCCGCGGGTCGGCGCTGATCATTGAGCCCACATCGGCGCCGCCAGTGATGATATTGAGGACGCCGGGGGGGATGCCCGCCTCTTCGGCAATCTTGCCCAGCATCAGCGCGGTGAAGGGTGTCAGGGGCGAGGGCTTGAGCACCAGACAGTTGCCGACGATCAGGGCCGGGGCGAGCTTGGTCATATTGATCAGCAGCGGGTAGTTGTAGGCGCTGATACCCACCACCACACCCACCGGGTCCTTCACCACAATGGCACTGCCCAGCAAGCCGGAGGCGTTGGGGTCGATCAGGCTGGGGGTAACGGTCACTTCCATGGTTTTCGGCTTTATTTCGCCAGCAAGCTGCATCACGTAATTGATGATGTCGACTACACCGCCAAACTGCGGGCCATTGAGCAGCAGGTGGCTGGCGCCCACTTCGGCCTGCAACAGGGCTCGAACTTCCTGCTCGCGGGCCACCAGGCAATCACGGAAACGACCCATGACAGCAATGCGCTCAGCCATGGACATACGCGGCCAGGGGCCTTTGTCAAAGGCTTCACGGGCGGCGGCGATGGCCGCATCGGCATCCTCGGTACCGGCCACCGGGGCCTGGCCAATCACTTCTTCCGTAGCGGGGTTTTGCACTGCTTCGTAGTGGCCGGAGGCGGGTTTTACCCATTGGCCATTGATGTAAAGTTCACTGATATTGGTAAAGGGAACGCTCATTGTTATCTCTCTGGTCAGAATGGAATCAGGGTTATGAATGAAAAGCGACGGCTGGCTTAAATGGCGCGGCGCAACATGCCGCCATCAACCGGGTAGATCTTGCCGGTAATCCAGCTCGCCTGATCGGACAGCAAGAATAGCACCATATTGGCAATGTCTTAAGTGGTGCCAAGGCGCCCCAGGGGCAGACCCGCAACGATATTGTCGATGACCTCCTTGGGTACACCGGCGAGCGCCTCGGTTGAGGTGGGACCGGGGGCAACGGCGTTGACGCGGATATTTTTCGTGCCGAGTTCCAGGGCCAGGGAACCGGTCAGTGAATTAACCCCGAGCTTGGTGAGAGAGTAATAAAACCCGCCGCTACCAGCATCCATATTGGCTGCGGTGGAGGACTGGTTGACGATGGCGCCACCACCGCGTTTTTCCATCAGGGGAGCGATGGCGCGGGTCACATAGAGCACGCTGTTCATGTTCACTTCCAGAAAGCGGTGATAGTAGGCCAGATCCACTTCCATCGGGGTTTCGTAGCGCATCCCGGCAAAAATCGCCGCGTTGTTCACCAGGTAGTCCACGCCACCGAATTGGCTGGCAACGGTATCTGCCAGCGCCTGGCAGGAATCGGTAGATGCCACGTCGGTTTTGACAAACAGCGCCTTGCCGCCATCGCCATTGATGGCGTCCGCCACCCGCTGGCCCTGCTGTTCGTTGATCTCGGCCACGATGACAGCAGCACCCTCTACTGCCAGCATGCGGGCATAGGTTTCGCCGATGCCCTGGCCTGAGCCTGTCACCACGGCAACGCGGTTTTCAAAACGCATAACTTTCTCCTTATCATTAAGATACAGGCCAGGCCCGTAGCGTCGAGAGCACAGGATCAGCCAAGCTGGCGACAATTTATATTACATATTTTTATATCTGTAAATAAATTTAAGCTTTAAAGACCAATTAATATGTTATTTTATTTACACATCCAAAAAGGTGACTACTTTTGACCAGCTCTACAACCCGGATTGACAGCACTGCTGACAAGCCCCGCAGCGGCAAGGCCGATGCCACCATGCGTAAAATCCAGAGCGTGACCCTGGCGCGGGTTATCCAGCAGGGGGAAAGCGGCATCTCAATGACGGATATCAGCCGCGAGGTGGGAGTGTCACGACCCACCATCTACCGCTACTTCCCTACACGGGAGGCGTTGCTGGAAGGGGCATTCAGTCTTTTGCTTGAGGATTTTGAAGCGGGCCTGAGAACGGCTATCGATAACAATCCGGGCCACGACCAGCGGCTGGATGTTATTGCCGGCTTTCTGGAGAGCCGCCTGTTGGATGGGGGCGCCCAGCTGTTCCAGCTGGAACCGAGGCTGATTATCGACCTGATCATGGGTTCCAAGGACAAACTGCGGCTGATCAGCGAATTTGCCTACGCGCCGCTGTTCGACATGGCTGACGCCATCGGCGAGCGCAAGGTGGACCGGGAAATGGTGTCAGAGGCGATCTTGCTGTTCTTCTCGTCGCTGTCACTGCTGACGGTTAAATCGCGGCCCGCCAATGTGGGGGTCATGCTGCGCAAGACCATTCGCGCGCTGCTGCAAATCACGAGGGATGACACTTGACGTCAGAACAGCCCTGCCACCCCACCCCACAACAACCTGATACCCACCACCACCAGGAAAAAATAACTGATGCGGTAAATCAGGGTCTGGCTGACTCTGGTGAGTATGGCATAGCCCAAAAACACCCCCACAGGCGCCAGCGGAATCAACACCAGTGAAGTGGCCAGATTGTCAGTGGAGAGTTCCCCCAACCAGGCATAGGGCACCAGTTTGACCATATTCACCACCGCAAAAAATACCGCGAAGGTCCCCATCAGCTCGCGCTTTTCCATTTGTTGTGGCAACAGATAAACACTGATGGGAGGGCCACCGGCATGAATACCAAAACTGGTAAACCCGGCAAGCAGTCCCCAGAAGCTGCCTTTCACAGGGTTGACACCCGTGGCTGGCGGGATTGTGCGCCGCAACCAGTAGTCGAGACTGAAGACCAAGGCAATCAGCCCAATCAGTATTTTTACTGCGTCTTCGGGCAGGTAGCGAAAGGTGAAGGCCCCTATCACAATCCCGGCAATGGCGCCGGGCAGGGTGATGCGGATATTGGCGCGGCTCCAGTGGTGGCGAAAGCGCCACACAGCAAAAGCATCCATCACCACCAGAATGGGCAGCAGGATTGCCGCAGCTTTCAGTGGTGAAATCGCCAGCGCCATGAGGGGCACCGACAACATGGCGGGGCCACCCCCCAGGCCACCTTTGGACATGCCAAAAAGCAGCACCGCAGGAATGGCACAGAGATAAAAAAACGGGTCTGTAATCATGCCCAGGGGATCAATGCTGAAGCGGCCCGACTCATACCGTTATCAACTGCCGAGAAATACCACGGTTTTATTGCCGTCGAGAAACACCCTATGCTCGATATGGTATTTCACCGCCCGGGCCAGGGCCATGCACTCGTTGTCGCGCCCCACTCGCACCAGATGATGAGCCTTGTGGTTGTGGTCCACCCGTGTCACCACCTGCTCGATAATCGGGCCTTCGTCGAGGTCGGCGGTGACATAGTGAGCGGTGGCGCCGATCAGTTTGACGCCGCGATCAAAGGCCTGGTGGTAGGGTTTGGCGCCCTTGAAACCGGGCAAAAAGGAGTGGTGGATATTGATGCAGCGTCCCGCTAACTGCTGGCACAGATCGTCGGAGAGAATCTGCATGTAGCGGGCCAGCACCACCAGCTCGGCACCGGTTTCACTGACAAGATCCAGCAATTTCGCTTCCTGCAATGGCTTGTTGTCCTTTGTCACCGGCAGGTGAATAAAGCGCACGCCATCGCGCTCCACCATGGGTTGCAGGTCGGTGTGATTCGACACCACCGCGACGATTTCCATATTGAGGTCGCCAATTCGCTGGCGGTAGAGCAGATCCCCCAGGCAGTGGTCGAACTTCGACACCAGAATCATCACCTTGGTGGGGATATTGGGATCGAAGATCGCCCAGCTCATATCGAAGCGACTCGCCACCAGGGGGAAACTGCGACGGATCTCCTCGATCTCCGGCGAGCCTTCCTGCAAACGGAACACTGCGCGCATAAAGAATTTGTCGGTGGACTCATCGTCGAACTGCTCAAGGGCGCAGATATAACAGTTGCGATCGGCCAGAAAAGTGGTGACCCCCGCCACCACGCCGGTACCGGCACGGCAGCTGGCGGTAAGAATATAGTTGCCCTGTTCCTGATCGATAATTGTCATGGAAAATCCTTGCCGGGTATGTGAGACGCTTAATCGGTGATTCCATGGGCGGCTTTGGCTGCGGCCACCGTGTTGTACATCAGGCAGGCGATGGTCATGGGGCCGACACCGCCGGGCACCGGGGTGATGGCTCCCGCTACCTCGATAGCCGAGGCAAAATCCACATCCCCCACCAGGCGCTTGCGGCCCTCTTCCTCGATGCGGTTGATGCCCACGTCGATCACCGTGGCACCGGGCTTTATCCAGTCGCCCTGGATAAAGCGCGGACGCCCCACCGCCGCCACCAGAATATCCGCCTGGCGGCAGACAGCGGGCAGGTCCCTGGTGCGGGAATGGGCGATGGTGACGGTGCAGTTTTCCTGCAACAGCAGGCTGGCCATGGGCTTGCCGACAATATTGGAGCGTCCGACAACAACGGCATTGAGACCGCTGAGATCACCGAGCTGGTCCTTGAGCAGCATCAGGCTGCCGAGGGGTGTGCAGGGCACCAGGCGGCTCTGGCCCACCGCCAGGGCACCGGTATTGAGCAGGGTAAAGCCGTCGACATCCTTCTCGGGAACGATGGTGTTAATCACCGCGTTTTCGTCCAGATGCTTTGGCAGTGGCAGTTGCACCAGGATGCCGTGAACGCCTGCGTCGTGATTGAGATTGTCGATCAGCGCCAGCAAGGCCTCGGCGGAGGTATCCACAGGCAGGCGGTGCTCGCGGGATTCAATGCCCAGCTGCTGGCAGCGCTTGACCTTGTTGGTGACGTACACATGACTGGCCGGATCGTCCCCGACCAGTACCACTGCGATACAGGGGGTCAGATTGTGGTTGGCTTTCAGTGCGTCAACTTCAACCCGCAACTGCTCACTCAGACGGTCTGCAAAGCCCTTGCCGTCGATTACATTACCCATGGTTAACACTCCAGAAACTGTTGCTGTCACGCCAGTGCGGCGCAAAGGCGGCATTTTATAACGTAAAGGCCCGGAAAGGTTGCATCAGCGGTGCAGATGCTCGGCGTGAAAGCGGATATGGTCAGCAATAAAGGTGGCGATAAAGAAATAGCTGTGATCATAACCGGGCTGGCGTCGCAGGGTTATCGGGTACCCAGCCGCGCGGCAGGCAGCTTCCAGTAACTCGGGTTTGAGCTGTTCGCTGAGAAACCCGTCGCCCTCGCCCTGATCTACCAGCATTGGCAGCTGCTCTTGAGTCTGCCTGATCAGTTCCGTGCTGTCGTACTGACGCCACCGGTCGCGATCATCACCGAGGTAACCGGCCAGCGCCTTCTCGCCCCAGGGGCAGCGGATTGGCGAGCTGATGGGGGCAAAGGCGGAAACAGAACGAAAGCGCCCGGGGTTTTTCAGGGCAATGGTCAATGCACCGTGACCGCCCATGGAGTGCCCACTGATGGATTGCCTGTTGGCATCGACAGGAAAATGCGCCGTAACCAGTGCTGGCAATTCCGTCACTATGTAGTCGTACATCCGGTAATGGCTCGCCCAGGGCTGTTGGGTAGCATTGACGTAAAACCCGGCCCCCAGGCCGAAATCATAATTGCCCTCGGGATCATCCGGCACGCCTTCACCGCGCGGACTGGTGTCAGCCGCAACGATGGCAATGCCCTGCTCCGCCGCATACTGCTGGGCACCGGCTTTGGTAACGAAATTCTCATCAGTGCAGGCAAGGCCCGATAGCCAATACAACACCGGCACCGGACCCTGTTCGGCCTGGGGCGGCAGATAGATGGAAAAGGTCATCTCGCAATCGAGAACTGCGGAGCTGTAGCGATAACGGCGCTGCCAACCGCCAAAACTCTTGTTAGTGCCGATCTGTTCCATCAGTACAGCACCACCGAACGGATGCTCTCACCGGCGTGCATCAGGTCAAACGCTTTGTTGATATCCTCCAGCGGCATGGTGTGGGTAATCAAATCGTCAATATTGATCTTGCCTTCCATATACCAGTCGACAATGCGCGGCACGTCGGTGCGACCGCGAGCCCCGCCAAAGGCGCTGCCGTGCCAGGAGCGACCTGTCACCAGCTGGAAAGGCCGGGTAGAAATTTCCTTGCCAGCCCCGGCAACGCCGATAATGCAGCTGCGACCCCAGCCCTTGTGGCAGCACTCCAGAGCCTGGCGCATCACCTCCACATTGCCTATGCACTCAAAGCTGTAATCTACTCCGCCGCCGGTCATCTGCACCAGATGGTCGACCACATTTTCCACCTCCCTGGGGTTGACGAAATCCGTCATGCCAAAACGCCGCGCAAGCTCAATCTTTGAGGGGTTGATATCGACGCCAATAATGCGAGTGGCGCCCACCATTTTCGCACCCTGGATCACATTGAGGCCGATACCTCCCAAACCGAATACCGCCACGGTAGAGCCCGGCTCCACCTTCATGGTAAAGGCCACGGCGCCGATGCCGGTGGTGACACCGCAGCCGATATAACATATCTTGTCGAAGGGGGCATCCTCCCGCACTTTGGCGAGGGCAATTTCCGGCAACACGGTGTAGTTGGAAAACGTCGAGCAACCCATATAGTGGAGAATGGGCTTGCCATCGAGGGAGAAGCGGCTGCTGCCGTTGGGCATGACACCGCGACCCTGAGTGGTGCGAATGGCCTGACACAGGTTGGTTTTGGGGTTGAGGCAGTAGTCGCACTCCCGGCACTCCGGCGTATAGAGGGGGATGACGTGATCACCGACCTTCAGACTCTTCACACCGGACCCCACTTCCACCACGACACCAGCGCCTTCATGGCCGAGAATGGCGGGGAATGCGCCTTCCGGATCATCCCCTGACAGGGTAAAGGCATCGGTGTGGCAAACGCCGGTGGCCTTCACTTCAACCAATACTTCACCGGCCTGGGGGCCTGCCAGATCCACATCGACAATTTCCAGTGGCTTACCTGCTGCAAAGGCTACAGCTGCGCGGGTTTTCATGGGCATCTCCTTGGGCCGGTCAATAATTCAGAGGGCAAAGGATAAGCTAAATTGCAGTCCCTGACACGACCTTGCCCGGACAGACGTGCCCACGACTTCTTATCGGCCTACACTTAGGGGGAATTTCCCCGTCGCAGCAGGCTCTGAAGAATGGAAAAAAAGCAGTTACTGATTGTCGCACACTGCCCTTCCCACAACACCCGGCTACTGGTCGAGGCCGTGCTGGCCGGAGCAAGCCATGTTGATATCGAAAATGTGACTGCACGGCATATTCCGCCGCTACAGGCGACAGCAGAGGATGTGCTGTCGGCTGATGCGATTATCCTCGGCACCACGGAAAACCTCGGCTACATGAGTGGCGCCCTCAAGGATTTCTTTGACCGGGTCTACTATCCGGTGCTGGAAAAAAAGCAGGGCCTGCCCTGCGCCCTCTATATCCGCGCAGGGCTGGATGGCACCGGCACCAAACGGGCTGTCGAGAGCATCGCTACAGGGCTGAAATGGCGCTGGGTGCAGGAGCCGCTGATTTGCCGGGGTGATTTCCGCGATGAATTTGTCGAGCAGTGCGAGGAAATGGGGATGACCATGGCTGCTGCCCTGGATGCAGGAATTATATAAACAGCGCTCTGCGATATTCACAAGCCAGTGGAAGAATATTTATCACGCCACTACCAATCATTAAAAAAGCCGCGCAGGTCTCCCGGTGCGGCTTTTTTAATGTCAGGGCCGCGAATAGCGGCCCTGAAGTCCCTTACAGCTTGCCTTCAAGCTCGGGCAACACCTGGAACAGATCGCCCACCAGGCCGTAATCAGCCACCTGGAAGATCGGGGCTTCTTCATCCTTGTTGATGGCAACAATCACCTTGCTGTCCTTCATACCGGCCAGATGCTGGATGGCGCCGGAAATACCGACTGCGATATAGAGGTCAGGGGCGACGATCTTGCCCGTCTGGCCAACCTGCATATCGTTGGCCACAAAACCGGCATCGACTGCTGCGCGGGATGCGCCCACAGCGGCGCCGAGTTTGTCGGCAATGCGATAGAGCATGTCGAAGTTCTCGCCGTTCTGCATGCCGCGACCGCCGGAGATAACAATCTTGGCAGCGGTAAGTTCGGGACGATCGGATTTGGCCAGCTCTTCACCGACAAAACTGGAAAGACCTCTGTCATTGGCAGAATCAAGAGCCTCAATAGCAGCAGAGCCACCGGTTGCTTCAGCTGCATCAAAGGAGGTACCACGTACGGTGAGCACCTTGATGGCGTCGGAACTTTGCACAGTGGCAATCACGTTACCGGCATAGATCGGGCGCTTGAAGGTGTCCTCGGAGACAACTTCGCTGATCTCGGAAATGGCCTGCACATCCAGCAGCGCGGCTGCACGGGGCAGGATATTTTTGCCGGAGGTGGTTGCTGCCGCGAGAATATGGCTGTAACCCTTGCCAATTTCCGCAATCAGGGCGGCAACGTTTTCTGCCAGCTGGTGGGCATAGGCGTCATTGTCAGCCACCAGCACTTTCTGAACTCCGGCGATTTGGGCAGCAGCTTCAGCAGCAGCGCCGCAGTTGGCGCCAGCGATCAGGATATCGACATCACCACCAATGGCCTGTGCGGCAGCCATAGTGTTGAGGGTAACGGGGTTAAGTGCACTGTTGCTGTGATCAGCAATCACCAAAATACTCATCAGATCACCTTCGCTTCGTTTTTGAGTTTGTCGACCAGTTGCGCCACGTCGGCTACCTTGATGCCCGCCTTGCGTTCCGCTGGCGGCTCAACTTTGAGCAACTTGGTTCGGGCAGCCGGATCTACGCCGAGATCAGCCGGGGTGACGGTATCCAGCTGCTTCTTCTTGGCTTTCATGATATTGGGCAGTGAAGCGTAGCGGGGCTCGTTGAGCCGCAGGTCAGCAGTGACAATAGCGGGGAGCTTGATGGAGAGGGTTTGCAAACCGCCATCAATTTCGCGGGTGACCTTAGCTGAACCCTCTTCCACCGTGATAACGGAGGCAAAAGTAGCCTGGGCAAAACCGGTGAGGGCGGCAAGCATCTGCCCGGTCTGGTTGTTATCGCCGTCAATGGCCTGCTTACCCAAAAGCACCATGCCTGGCTGCTCGTCGTCGCAAATTTTCTTCAGGCACTTGGCAATGGCCAGTGGCTCGAGGTCGCCCTCAGCCTGAACGAGGATACCGCGATCAGCACCCAGCGCCAGAGCAGTACGGATTTGTTCCTGGGCGGCTTGCGGCCCCAGGGAAACCACCACCACTTCGGAGGCAATGCCCTTTTCCTTAAGACGTACCGCTTCTTCAACAGCGATTTCACAGAAGGGGTTGATGGCCATTTTGACATTGGCCAGGTCAACGGCGCTGCCATCGGCTTTGGCGCGCACTTTGACGTTGTAATCAACGACACGTTTTACGGCGACGAGTATCTTCATGAATAGACCCTAGTTTTACTGTTCAGTTGATTAAGGACAAAGCAGCTTTGTGGCTACAGCAATTGTTGCTCACCGGGGAGCCGGAACACCAATACAAAACTGAATACCTGTGAGCTTCAGACCACTAAAGGCCGACACTCTACAACCTGACCTTGAGCCAGGAATGGATGACGAACACACGAAATTAACGCTGTATTTTGAAACGAAGGACAGAAATAGCGTTATTTAGACCTGCCCTTGCGGCGGCGCAGAGCACTGCCACAAGATCAAAAAGCGCGCCCATTATTCTTTAAGCGGGGCAAAAACTCAACCGGCACGGGAGTCTGACGCTCCCCTGAGGCTGTTTCAAACCCATGATTCAGCTGTGAATATGCTCTATATCTCAGGGGAAGTCATGACTGATCAAAAAGTGAACACCAATGTTCAAAATGGTCAGGTAATGAGAAAAAATGTGACCCATCTTACATAAATATCCAAGATTTAAATTGATGTTTATCAGATAAACTGCTAAAAATTATAATGATTATTAAAACAACTTGTTCGCCTGGCAACCCGGCAGATTTGGCAAGCGATTCAGCCTTTCCTGCTGCTCATGCCACACCACAAGAGGGTTCAGGTAATGATTTTCTCATCTGGCGATCTCCGGCATCTGGTGGTACGTGACACCCTGAAATATCTGGGGGAATGGTCACAGGCTGCCGAAAACCTGATGGTGGGTACCGCCATCCAGGAGTCGGGGCTGGGCTTTTGCCTCAAGGAAGGCCGCAGGCTCGGCATCTACCACATATCCCCCAGCGCCCATCGGGCGGTCTGGGATCACCATCTGGTCCACCATCCCGAACTGGCCAGCCTGGTACGGGGCCTTGCTGGCCAGCATGCCTTTATTGACGACCCTCATGGAGAATTGCTTACCAACCTCAAGTACGCCACCGCTATTGCCTGGTGCATCTACCGGAAAGCGCAATGCGCCTTGCCAGAGGCCACAGACCTGGAAGGACTTGGGGCGTTCTGGCACAAACACTTCCATGCCGGAGCAACCAGCCGCGCCTGCGACTTCGTGAGAAATTACCGGGATCTGGGGCTGGAACGAAAAACAGCTAGCGGCGGTCTCGCAGCCTGAATCAGCCGTGGATATTCACCACGTTGATTGCCGCCTGTTCCACGGCGGGACGCTCTATTTGCAAATTCAGAAAATCGAACAGGCGGGTGTCTGCCAGCTGTGAGGGCGACACATTGCTGATGGCCCGGAAAATGGTTTCCGTGCGCCCCGGGTACTGGCGCTGCCAGGTGTGCAGCATGTCCTTGATGACCTGGCGCTGCAGGTTATCCTGGGAACCACAGAGATTGCAGGGGATGATGGGAAAGCCTTTTTCCCGGGCATAGCTCTCCAGGTCCTCCTCCTTGCAGTAGGCCAGGGGGCGAATGATGATGTTGCGCTTGTCATCACTGAGCAGCTTGGGGGGCATGGCCTTGAGACTGCCACCGAAGAACAGGTTGAGAAAGAGTGTCTCAATAATATCGTCGCGATGGTGACCCAGGGCAATCTTGGTGGCACCGATTTCCTCTGCAAAACCATACAGTGTACCCCGCCGCAGCCGTGAACAGAGGCCGCAATAGGTGCGATTCTCAGGAATGATGTCGGTGACGATACTGTAGGTATCCTTCTCCAGGATATGGAACGGCACCCCCAGTTCCGAAAGATATTTGGGCAGCACCTCTTCAGGAAACCCGGGCTGCTTCTGATCCAGATTGACCGCTACCAGCTCGAAATTCACCGGGGCTGTTTTTTGCAGGCTCATCAGGATGTCGAGCATCCCGTAGGAATCCTTGCCCCCTGACAGGCACACCATCACCTTGTCGCCGTCCTCAATCATGTTGTAATCGGCAATGGCCTTGCCCACCTCGCGGCGCAGACGCTTCTGCAACTTGTTGAATTCAAGCCGGGTTTTGCGATTGTGGTCTTGCATGGCGGGTGACAGGTCGGGGAAAAGGGGCGTCATTGTACGTTTTTAGACCACACAATTAAACGCCCGGCTGCGGGGAAAGGTATGACTCAGGGAGTGTTAAGCCGCATATCCTCGGAGTAATAAATCTCACCCTGATAGCCCAGCAGGTAAAGGGCCTTTTTGTCGCGGGCGTAATGGGCAAACACTTTCATCAGGGTTTTGGGGTCTTCGGCAAAATCGTTGCGATAAATATCAAAAAGCCGTGACACTGTCAGCTTGCCATCGGTATAGCGCACCCCGCGGTCATCGTTCACAAAGCGCATGCCCGCTTCTTTGAGCTGCGCCTTGATGGTAGCTGCTGTATAGGCGCGGCGGTCCATATTGGGGCAATCCATGGACGCACAGTTGAGGCCAAAGTGGATGCGATGGTCCTTCCAAATTGGGCGCAGGATATTGTCTTCAATATCCGCCAGGGACAGGCGCTGATCGGCGACCTTGATGCGCTTTTCAGCCAGGAAGGCTACCGGCAGGCCATTGCCGCTGGTTATTGCTGGCAGGTTTTCCCGCACAGCCTGGACCGATACCACATTGTAGAGGTTCATCCAGTAAGCCTGCTGCTCAAGCTTGTTGTAGCCGCGGGGGTCGATACTGGTGAGATACTTTACATAACCCTCCATCTGCTTGCTGGCGGCGCTGTCAATATTGCTGTAACGGAACTGGCGCACGCCTGAGTTTTCCGACTCAACAACATAGATGCCCAGGATTTGATCCCAGACAGAGTGATCGATAATGGCCGGATTACTTTCATTACTCTTATCCCAGAACAGACCGGGAGGCTGATTGTTTGCCGTGGAGGGGGCCGAGGAACACCCGGAAAATACAGTTGCGGCAACAAAGGTCGCGACAACCAGGGAAACGAACCGGAAAAGCTGACTATCAAACAAATTCACAATGTATGCCCACCACAATTTAAGGTTATCAAGAAATATACATAGCACCCAGGCAAAAAGGGCCGGTTTGGTATCGTCTGCACTGGTACCTTACAATGAACGCCGCATCAACAACCAGTAGTGAAGTGTAAACCAGACAATGACTCCCATGACACCCGCTGACATTGCCCGTATCGACAGAGAGCACATCTGGCACCCCTACTCGTCAATGACGGCGCCGCTGCCCAGCTACCAGATAACCCATGCTGAAGGGGTCCATCTTCAGCTCGCAGACGGGCGCACCCTGATTGATGGCATGTCATCCTGGTGGTCGGTGCTGCATGGCTATAACCACCCTACCCTCAACCAGGCAGTGCGCGACCAGCTTGACCGCTTTGCCCATGTGATGTTTGGCGGCCTGACCCATGAGCCCGCGGCACGGTTGGTGCAAACACTGGTGGATATTACACCCGAGCCATTAAAAAAAGTATTCCTCAGCGACTCAGGCTCCGTGAGTGTGGAAGTCGCCATGAAAATGGCGGTGCAATACTGGCAGGCCAAGCAAAAACCCGCCAAGCATCGTTTTCTTTCCCTGCGCAACGGCTATCACGGCGACACCTTTGGCGCCATGTCGGTGTGCGACCCGGTAACAGGCATGCACCACCTGTTTAACCAGGTGCTGATGCAACAGCTCTTCGCCGAAGCCCCCACCTGCCGGTTCGACGAGCCCTGTCGGCCTGAACATATTGCCGACTTCCGCAAGCTGATCGAAAACCACGCCGGCGAACTTGCCGCTGTTATCCTCGAGCCCATCGTACAGGGTACTGGCGGCATGCGGTTTTATTCACCGCAGTACCTGCGCCAGGTGCGTGCACTCTGCGATCAGCACGATGTTCTCTTGATCGCCGATGAAATCGCCACCGCCTTTGGCCGTACCGGCAAGCTGTTCGCCTGTGAGTGGGCCGGGATCGCGCCGGATATTCTGTGTCTTGGCAAAACCCTTACCGGCGGCTACCTCACGTTGGCGGCAACACTCTGCACCGAGGATGTCAGCGACACTATTTGCCGGGGCGAGGCTGGTGTGTTCATGCACGGCCCCACTTTTATGGCCAACCCACTGGCCTGCACCGTTGCCAACACCAGTATTGAACTCTTGATCAGCAACGACTGGCAAAGCCAGATTGGCCGCATTGAAGCCGGCCTGCGCGCTGGCCTGGCCCCGGCACGGGGCAAGCCCTATGTCGCGGATGTGAGGGTATTGGGCGCTATCGGCGTGGTGGAATTGAACGCCCCGGTGGATATGGCCACCATCACCCCGGCTTTTGTCGCGGCAGGTATCTGGGTGCGTCCCTTTGGCAAGCTGGTGTACATCATGCCCCCCTACATCATCAGCGATGCGGAGCTGGCAACACTCTGTTCGGCCATGCTAGGCGTCCTCGATCAATGTATCGGGGGCGGTTGAAGCAGTAGTAGAAAAACCTGGAGTGAGAGCCCCGTGACCGATGAATTTGTGTTTGTCTACGGCACGCTGCGCAAGTGGAGCAGAAGCGGCAAACCCAACCGGCACCCTATGCATCAAGCCCTCACAAAGAGTGCAGACTATCTCTGTGATGGCCATTGTCCGGGACGGTTATACCTGATCCGTCACTACCCCGGTCTGACATCCGATCCGTCAGGCAAACAGCGCGTGCAGGGAGAAATTTACCGGGTTCGTCACCCGCAAAAACTGTGGCCAATTCTGGACACCTTCGAAAACTTCAATCCAGCAGAACCTGAAAAATCAGACTATCTGCGCATGAAAACCACAGTAATCACCCCAGAATATGGTGAAGTTTCCTGCTGGGTTTATGTCTATAACCATGGCGTGCAGGGATTGCGGCTGATACCCTCGGGCGATTATTGCGCGCGGTAAATGACGACAGTGCTCATGGCGTTAATGGCGAAATACCCACCGCTGCTTTCAGGCGATCAAGAAACGGCACGCTGTATTCGCGGGCCTTTTCGGCACCTTTCTTCAGTATCGCCTCAATATGATCCGGCTCAGCCAACAGCTGGTTGTAGCGCTCGCGGGCGTCACTGACCTCAGTATTGACCAGTTCAAACAGCCGCTTTTTGGCCTCACCCCAGGCAATGCCGTTTTCAAATTCGCGGCGCATCTCGGCGGTCTGCTCTGCGGTGGCGAAGGCCTTCCATATCTGGAATACGGTGGAGGTATCCGGGTCCTTGGGTTCGCCGGGTTCCAGCAGATTGGTGACTATCTTGTTGATGTGCTTTTTCAGCTGTTTTTCATCGAGAAACAGCGGAATGGTATTGCCGTAGCTCTTGCTCATCTTGCGGCCATCAAGGCCCTGTAACACGGCCATATTGTCGTCCACCACCGCCTCGGGCAGGACAAAATGCTCGCCGTAGAGGTAATTGAAGCGCTGGCCAATATCCCGCGCCATTTCAATGTGCTGGATCTGATCCCTGCCCACCGGCACCTTGCTGCCGTTGAACATGAGGATATCGGCAGCCATCAGTACCGGATAGCTGAACAGGCCCATGGTGATGCCGTAATCAGGGTCCTGACCATCATCCAGGTTTTTTTGTACCGAGTCCTTGTAGGCATGGGCGCGATTCATCAGGCCCTTGGCGGCAACGCAGGTAAGAAACCAGGCAAGCTGTGGGATTTCGGGAATATCCGACTGGCGATAGAAAACCACGTTGTCGGTATTGAGCCCCAGAGCCAGCCAGGTCGCAGCGATTTCACGGGACGACCGGCGCACCATCTCCGGATCCTGGCACTTGATCAGGGCGTGAAGATCGGCAAGAAAATAGTACGCCTTGTGCCCGCCAATCTGGCTGCTTTGAATGGCCGGGCGGATGGCGCCGACATAATTGCCGAGATGGGGAGTACCGGTGGTGGTGATACCGGTCAAAAAAGTTTCCTGGGTTTGTTGCTGGATCATGATATAGCCTTGGAAAAATAGCTGGAGAAAGACGGATCAAAGTGAAGACTCGGCAACAACCAGAGAACCACTGCGATTGTAAAAATGCATGAGAATTCTGTGCAAGGCGTGGGCGTCGGCACAGCCTGCCAGTTCGCGGATCGAGTGCATGGCAAAGGTGGGAACACCGACGTCGAGGGTAGGAATGCCAATTTCACTGGCTGTAACTGGGCCGATGGTACTGCCACATCCCATATCGCTGCGGGCAACAAAGCTCTGCACCGGCACGCCAACCTCGTGGGCAATCTGCTGGAATAGTGACGATGTGAGGCTGCTGGTAGCATAGCGCTGCCTGGCGTTGACCTTGATCACCGGCCCCTTGTTCAAAATCGGCCCATGGTTTTCATCGTGTTTCGACACATAATTGGGATGCACGCCGTGGGCATTATCCGCTGAGACCATCAGGGAGCGACTGATAATCCGGGTGCGGGTCTGTTCATCAGGGATCATCCGCTCCAACACCGACGCGAGCATGGGCCCATTGGCACCGCAGGCCGAAGCGCTCCCGACTTCCTCATGGTCATTGCAGACCAGCATCACCGTTTGCTCACCACTGGCGTTGATAATGCTTTCAAGTCCGGTAAAACAGCTGAGCAGATTATCCAGCCTGGCCGAAGCGATAAAATCGCGATAAAACCCGATCAGAGCAGGTTTCTGGGTATCGTAAAAATACAGGTCGTAATCAAGCACGACTGAGCCATGACTGTCACCGAGAAAGCGCTCAGCCAGCATCTCACGAAAACTGCTGTGCCGCCCTTCACCAGCCTGGAATAACAGCGGTGGAATATCTGTCTGGGCATTGATGCTGCGGCCTTCGTTGGCCTGGCGGTCGAGGTGAATGGCAAGACTGGGGATAACCGCCACCGGCTCGACAAAATCCACTAGTGACTGACGCAATTCACCCTGATCATTGCGGTGAACAATCCTCCCGGCGATGGACAGATCCCGGTCAAACCAGGGGTTGAGCAACGCACCACCGTACACCTCCACACCCAACTTGAAATACCCCTGGGTTGTCAGTTCGGGAGTTGGCTTGACCATCAGGCAAGGGCTGTCGGTATGGGCACCCACCATACGGATGCCCTGCTCCATCGCAGGCTGTTTACCCATGACAAAGGCAATAATGGAGCTGCCATTGCGGGTTGTGTAGTAGCGACCACCTTCCTGCAGGGTCCAGGCCGAGAGCTCATCGAGGCAGCTGAATCCTGCCTCATCCAGTGCTCTGGCAAGGTTTGATACGGCGTGAAAAGGTGTAGGTGACGCACCAAGAAAATCCAGCAATCTCTGGTTAAACGTGGCACCAGTCGATTCAAGGGTGGCAATCTGGTTCATTAAAAATCCTGTCAAAAACGGCGATGGGCTGGGGGCAGTATAACGCAACCAACTGTGGCTGACCCCGCCCTGAAACCTCAGGCGGAGAAGGCAACAATGCCCAGCAACAACATGCCAAGGCCAAGGCGATACCAGACGAAGGGCATCATGCCTATGCGATTCACAAAGGCGAGAAAACTGTGGATGCACAGATAGGCGGTAATGGCTGAAATGGCTGTAGCCAGGCAGATCTCCAACCAGGGGACATCCGCCAGCTGCATCAACTCGATACTTTTATAGGCCCCACTGAGGAAAATAATCGGGATCGACAGCAAAAACGAAAAGCGGGCCGCCGCAACACGATCAAAACCGAGGGCAAGAGCTGCGGTCATGGTAATACCTGAACGGGAAGTGCCCGGTATCAGCGCCACTGCCTGGGCTATACCGATCCACAGTGCAGAGCGCCAATCAAGCTCGGAGATGCTCTTGCTGCGGGTGCCACCTCTATCAGCAGCCCCCAGCAGTATCCCGAACAGAATCGTCGTGCTGGCGATCACCAGCACTGAACGCAGATGCGCTTCAATTACGTCGTTGAAAACAAGGCCGGCCAATCCGGCAGGAATAGTACCCAGTATCAGACACCAGCCCAGGCGGCTCTCAGGGGTTGATCGACGGGTTATACAGCTGATCGTCCAGCTTTGCGCCAGGGTTATCAGATCCCTGCGAAAAAACCACACTACCGCCAGCAAAGTGCCCACATGAACAGCGACATCAAAGGCCAGCCCCTGATCAGGCCAACCCAACAGTGCTGAAGGCAATATGAGGTGAGCTGAACTGGAGATGGGTAAAAATTCAGTGATGCCCTGGATCAGGGCCAGCATGATTACCTGGAAAAGGGTCATTCAATATCCTGTCATGGTTGGCGTATTTTTTGCCGCTTTTTCCAGCTCACTTCGTTGCGTATGTAGCTCAGCTCTATCCTTTCCACCGGCTTCGCTGCCCCGTCGACAAAAAGCGGATGGGCAATATCAATGATACTGCGGGCATCCGGCGTTAACGCTGTATTCACCCGTGAAGGGGGCATTGAGTGTGGCTTTAATAGCGACCAACCATCCCCCACACCGGCATTGACAGGTCCTGTCATGGCAGCAAGAGCTTCCTCTGGTGTGGATACTGTGTCAGCCCGGTGCGCCTCGACGCTACCGCCCACAACCTGGTAGATCCCCCAGTAAATTTCATTCATTCTTGCGTCAAGGGCAGGCACCACCAATCCTTCTTGCAGCGACATCTCGCGCATCGCCCTGTGTGCCATGACTTTCAGCGTGGACACAGGAATCACCGGAATATTCCCACCAAAAGCCAGGCCCTGGATCACGCCGAAGCCAATCCGTAAGCCCGTAAATGAACCGGGACCACAGGTAAAAGCCAGCGCATCGACTCTGGCAAGTGGAATATCCGCCAATGCCAGGAGTTTATCGACCATGGGCAACACCAGCCGGGTGTGCTCCCTGGGAGTGTCGATAAATTCCTGCCTGACTTCCCCTTTATGAGAAAGCGCTACAGAACAGGCTGTGGTGGCGGTATCAATGGCAAGGATAGTGGTCATGGGTCTGAACTCAAAAAAAATCCCCCGTGTGAACGGGGGATTTTATCGTGCTGAAGAGCTAAATAGAACGATCAGGCCGGGGTATCTGTAGCAGCCTTCACTTTCTTGGGACGACCACGGCGCTTGGGAGCAGACGCCGATGCACCACCCTCTGCCGGAGCAGCAGTGTTCTTGGCAGGTCGACCACGGCGTGCTACAGGCGCCTTGGCGGATGCGGTATCAGCTTTTACCGCCCGTGGTGCCCTTGCTGGTTTTGGTGCCGCAGGGGATTTTGTCCGGGGCTTTTTAGCCGCAGTTCTTTTCACTGGCGCTCTTTTTGCCGCCGCTACAGGCTTCACAGCGTCAGTCTTTGCTTTGGCTGCGCGCGGGGGGCGGCCAGGCTTTGCTGCGGTTTTGGCGGTTGTCGTTTTCGCCTTGGCTTTGGCAGGAATTTTCCGAGCCTTTGCGGTAACGGCTTTTTTTACCGCAGCAGCTTTTGCTGCTTCTTTCTTGGCTGCAGCTTTTAGCTTCCTGGCATCCGTGGTCTTGCGTGTTTTCAGCCACTTGGCTTCAAACTTGTCGATGGCGGCCTTGAGGTCGGCCTTGGCCTTGGCTTCAAGGCTCTCCTCAAACTTGGTGATTTTGGCTATAGCCTTTTGCTCTGCTTCAACGGCTTTGGCCAATGTGTTCTTCACGCGCAGTTCCAGTTTGGCTTTACGCAGCTCCTGACTCAGCGATTTCACTTGGGCAGACATTTCCCGAGCTGTAGTTCGCGCCTGGACCACTGCGGCTTTGGCAGCACTGGTGCCGGTTTTCGCTGCACGCTCCCGTGACTGGGCCAACTTGGCTTTTGCAGCAGCGGCTTTCTTGCTGGCAGCTGCAATTTGCTTCTCAATATTTTTAACCAGGGATTGGACATTGGCATCCACAGGTGCTGCTGACACTTTACGAGGGGTCCTTTGCGCCTTAGGGGTGGATTGAGTAGCTGCAGTTTTTTTGGAAACTCGCTTTGATTTTGGAGCCGTAGCTTTTGGAGCTGTAGTTTTTGCAACTCTAGCCATAGTTTTTCTCCCGGGTGATGAACATTCTGACCAACCCTACATGGGTTGTTGTATGAATTTTATTCAACTAATCATAAAGTTTCAAAGAAAACTTGAATTTTTTTACAATATAGTAATAAAAATACAAAATATTTGAACTGTTTCCGTAAAAATTGTAACGACTGTATTAAAAAATAGCCAAAATTAAAAAAGGAGCCGTTATGGCTCCTTTTAGAAAACAAAATTCACAGTCAAATCAAAATAACAATTCAGGCAGTATTAACCAAGCACTTCTATCAGACGCTTCTCAACATCAGCCATCGCACCAACACCGGAAATACTCGCATAACGAGGCGCATGCTGCGGATCACGCCGCTCATAATCGCGATAAAAACCCACCAGAGGCTCCGTTTGCTCATGGTAGACGTTGAGACGATTACGCACGGTTTCTTCCCGATCATCTTCACGCTGCACAAGCGCTTCACCGGTAACATCGTCGGTATTGGCAACTGCAGGGGGGTTGTGTTCAACGTGATAAATTCGCCCTGAGGGAGCATGCACCCGACGCCCGCTCAGGCGGGCAACAATTTCTTCGTCGGCCACATCGATTTCAATGACCTTGTCGATCTTGACCCCGGCATCAATCAGCGCCTGGGCCTGAGGGATGGTGCGGGGAAAGCCGTCAAAGAGAAATCCATTGACACAGTCATCCTGCTGAATTCTTTCCTTTACCAGACCAATAATAATCTCGTCAGAAACAAGCCCACCGGCGGCCATGATTCCCTGAGCCTTTTTACCCAGCTCTGTTCCAGCCTTGACTGCAGCCCTGAGCATATCGCCGGTAGAAATCTGGGGGATCCCGTATTTATCACTGATAAATTTAGCCTGGGTACCTTTGCCGGCACCGGGTGGACCGAGCAGAATAATATTCATCGGTTGCTGTTTCCTGTCTGGATATGGGGTTTAGAAGGCGGCAAACCTTACACTGAAACCGTATTGATCACAAGATAGCCAGCCGCAGAGGATTGAGAGGGTTGAATTGCGGAGCAAACCAGGGACTGAAAAGAACAGAAAATCACAGGTCAGTAATTAATCGCGCTCTCGGCTTTTTGCCTTGAGCCACAAATCATTCTGAGTGGTGGAATCGAGGCTGTCGAAGGATTTACCTGCTTCGCGGGCAATTTTTTCCATAGTGGAAAAGCGGGTTTCAAACTTGAGCGTTGCCCGTCGCAGCAAGGTCTCAGCATCAAAGCCTCCATGCCGTGCCAGGTTGACACAACAGAACAGCAGGTCGCCCATTTCATCGGCAACCCTGTCCTCATCGGCGCCAGCAAGCGCCTCTTCAAGCTCCTGAATTTCCTCCCGGGTCTTGGCAAATACCGCGCTCATATCCGCCCAGTCAAAGCCCGCCTTGGCGGCCCGTTTCTGAACCTTCTGGGCCCTGACCAGCGCCGGCAAGGCAGCCGGGATATCGGCCAACAGATGGTTGTATCCCTTGCTGCGGCGTTCCCCCTGCTTGATGCTTTCCCACTGTGTCATCACTTGGCTTTCGTGGGCTGGCTCTCCCTCCCTGCGGCGACTCTCAAGCGTTCCGTCCGGAAACACATGGGGGTGACGTGCCAGCAGCTTGCGCACGATACCATCGACTACCGTCGAAAAATCGAACAGTCCGTCCTGCTCTGCTATCCGCGCATAAAAAACCACCTGAAACAGCAAATCGCCCAGCTCTTCACTGAGATGGATAAAATCACTGCGCTCAATGGTATCCACCACTTCGTATACTTCCTCGATGGTGTAGGGCACCAGGCTTCTATAATCCTGATTCCAATCCCATGGGCAACCATCGAGCGGATCGCGCAATCGGGACATCAGATAAAGCAGATCATCAATGCTGTATGTTCCGCTATTGCTCATGGCGCCTTTACCTGGTCAATAATTCTTTCAACATCAATTACATTGGGGATGTTGCGGATCTTGGTGATCAACATACGCAGCTCTTCAATACTTTTAACATCCACATAAATGGTGGCATCGACAATGCCGTTACGGGTTTCGCCAGAGTGCAGCGAGGTAATTGACAACCCCAGGCGATCAATAGTGACGGTAAAATCACTGAGCAGACCAGAACGATCATAGGCCTTGATCCTGATCGGTACGGAATAGACATCAGAAGGCGCGCCACCCCAGGACACCTGTAGAATCCGGCCAGGATGCTGGGCTTTAAGACGCAAAATGCTGCCGCAATCCTGGCGGTGGATAGTCACCCCCCTACCGGAGGTGATAAACCCGCTGATTTCATCACCAGGTACCGGGTTGCAGCACTTCGCTACGCGGGTAAGCAAATCACCCACGCCATGGATATAAAAGCGGGAGCTGCCAAAGCGCGATGCCTGGGTGCGCTTTCTGATCAAGGGAATAGTGTCGATTGAGCGGATGACCTGGGCACGCACCGCACGAATAACCTGCTCGACATTGACATCCCCGGCACCCAGAGCCGCATAAAGGCCTGGCGCTCCTTTCTTGTTGAATTTATCTGCCAGCTCGTCGAGATTGATATTTCTCATGCCCAACTGACGAAATTCCCTGTCGAGCATGATCTTGCCTGCGGCAATATTTTTTTCCTGGTCCTGCTTCCTGAACCACTGCTGCACTTTTGCCCGGGCACGGGCGGTGTGGAGATAGCCGGATGCCGGGGACAGCCAATCGCGGCTCGGTGATTCGTTCTTGCCAGTGATGATCTCCACCTGATCCGATGTGCGCAACAGAGTGCTGAGGGGGGCAATGCGCCCGTTGATCTTGCAGCCGCGGCAGCGATGACCCACTTCTGTGTGTATGCGATAGGCAAAGTCGAGTGGTGAAGACCCCGGCGGCAGATCTACCACATGCCCCTCCGGGGTAAACACATAGATCCGGTCGGGGGAACCCTCATGTTTGAAGAGGTCCTTGACATCTTCGCTGCCGATTTCGTCATGCCACTCGAGCACCTCGCGCAACCAGGCGATCTTCGATTCATAACTGGTCGTGGCGGTAGCAGAGTCACTGCCCTTGTATTGCCAGTGAGCGCAGATACCGAACTCTGCTTCTTCATGCATCTCTTCGGTGCGGATCTGTATTTCCACAATGCGGTTGTGAGGGCCAACCACAGCGGTATGGAGTGAGCGATAACCATTTTCCTTGGGAGCGGCTATATAGTCATCAAACTCATCGGGGATATTGCGCCATTTGCTGTGGACAATACCGAGCAAGGTGTAACAGTCGGCGACCGTTGGCACCAGTACCCGCACGGCACGGATGTCGTAGATTTTCGAGAAACTGACTTCCTTGCGCTGCATTTTGCGCCAGATACTGTAGATGTGCTTGGCACGCCCCGACACATCGCCCTTGATACCCACCCGAAGCAGCTCTTGTTTGAGAGTGGTCATCAACTCGCCGATATACTGTTCCCGGTCCATGCGTCTTTCGGCCAGCAATTTGGCTATCCGCTTGTACTCGACCGGTTCAAGGTAGCGGAAGGCCAGATCTTCCAGCTCCCACTTGATATGACCAATACCCAGGCGATGGGCCAGGGGGGCGTATACATCAAAAATTTCCCGCGCCACACGCCGCTGACGCTCCTCCGGCGCCAGCTTGATGGAGCGAATGGCACAGGTGCGCTCCGCCAGCTTGATCAATGCGACGCGCACATCGTCGATGATCGACACCAACATCTGGCGAACCTTTGCCGCCTGATGCTCGACATCAAAACCCAGCACCTCACGCTCTGAATCATTGCGCAGGGTGGATATCACCGCCATGCGCAAAACGCTTTGTATCAGGGAGGAGACTTCAGTGCCAAAACGCTTTTCGACGCTACTGATGGAAAGATTGCCTTCCCGCACCGGCCGGTACAGAACCGCCGCCACCAGGCCCTCATCGGCGAGGCCCAGTTCGGCGAGAATTTCGGCCATCTCCAGGCCGGTGAGAAAGCTGCTGACATTGGGGTTCCACAACTTACCCTGGGCCTGGACCTGCTTTTCAATGTCGGCAGCAAGATCGCATGCTTCTTGCAACACTGTGGCCAGCTCCGGGGCCATGCGGGTTTTTCCGGCAATGCGCAGCACCCAGCGGTGCACATCGACCTTGTCGCCTTTATGGAGATTGTGTACTTCTCTTGTTTTAACCATAACCGAGGCTCCCCTGATTATTGCAGCAGGGACATGGGCTAAAGATTGTAAATCCCGGAGGAAAGGTAGCGATCACCGCGATCGCAAACAATGGCGACAATGCAGGCATTCTCGACTTCCGCCGATAGTTGCAAGGCTGCTGCAACAGCGCCACCGGAAGAGACCCCGGCAAAAATGCCTTCGCGACGCGCCAGTTCACGCATGGTGTGCTCAGCCAATTCCTGGGACACATCGAGAATTCTGTCGACCTTTGATTTATTGAAAATACCGGGCAGATAGGCTTCTGGCCAACGGCGGATACCCGGGATGCTGGCACACTCGGCAGGCTGCAGACCGACAATCTGGATGGCCGGGTTTTGCTCCTTGAAATAGGCAGACGCACCCATGATGGTGCCGGTGGTGCCCATCGAGCTGACAAAGTGGGTAATCTCCCCGTTAGTCTGGCGCCAGATTTCAGGTCCTGTGCCCTCGTAATGGGCGAGAGGATTGTCCGGGTTATTAAACTGGTCGAGCACCTTGCCAACACCATCGCGCTGCATTTTCAGCGCCAGGTCACGAGCGCCTTCCATGCTCTCCTGCTGACTGACGAGGATCAGTTCGGCGCCGTAGGCGGTCATTGCCGCCTTGCGTTCAACCGTGGCGTTATCAGGCATGATCAGGATCATGCGATAGCCCTTGATGGCCGCCACCATGGCCAGGGCTATGCCGGTATTGCCACTGGTAGCCTCAATCAGAGTATCGCCAGGACGTATTTCGCCGCGTTCTTCGGCGCGAAGAATCATGCTCAGAGCGGGGCGATCCTTGACGGAACCAGCCGGATTATTACCTTCCATCTTGACCAAAATGGTATTGGAACTATTGCCCGGCAGGCGCTGGAGCCGCACCAGAGGTGTGTTACCAATGGTTGATTCAATAGTGGGAAAATCCATAGACGTAACAACTACTTTGCTAAAGTGTGCATTTTAAGTCGGCCAGTCGCGTTTGTCTTTGCCGCAATCCGTGAAACCCGTGACCAACATGGAATATCGTTATAATTATTTGCCTTGCCCAGCAGGCCCACGGCCCGGAGGCCTAGCTGGCGCTGATGACTGCAAAGGCCAGCGCGTAATCGCCCTCATCCGACAAACTGAGCCAGGCCCGTGCCGCGCCCAGCTGAGCCATTTTTTGCGCAGCGTTGCCGTAAAAATGAACCCCCGGAGCGCCTTTGCCGTCGTTATAGACCTCGATGTCATGCCAGGAAATCACACCAATGCCTGTTCCCAGCGCCTTGCTGACGGCCTCTTTGGCCGCAAAGCGCTTGGCCAGATGGCAGGCCGGGCTGTGCGCTTGCTGAAAATGGCTAAACTCGGTGGGGCTCAGAATACGCTGAGCAAAGCGCTCTCCCCGTTTATCCAGCGCACTTTCTATGCGGGAAATTTTCACCATATCAGTGCCGATACCACAGATCATGGCGCAGAACTCTTGACGCGGCCAGCGGCAATACCCTGAAACAGCTCCCGGCTGTGCAGGGGTTTGTTGCCTAGATAAGGCTCCAGTGCCAGCCGTGTCAGCTGTTTTGCCGAACGCAGCACCCCCACATCGGCAAATTCCCAGCGGCAGATAGCCAACAGGTGCTCTCCTGAAAAAATTGCGAGCCCCTTGTTACCAGGCCGGTGCAGCACCACACCCTCCCCGGGATAGAACACATAGCGTTGATCAGGTTCGACGCTTGCACCGCTTTCCATATCAACATCAAGCTGCAAACCGTAACCAAGGTCATCCAGCAAGGCCAGCTCAAACAGTCGCAAGACGGGTTCAATTTCGCTCGCCTCGGCAAGAATCTCCAGGGTCTTGGCGTAGCGTTCAAACAAATGACTGTGGGATTCATGCTCGTGTAGCAGGCGAATCAGCAATTCATTGAGATAGAGACCCACATAGAGTCTGCTGCCACTGAGAGACAAGGCCGGCCGCAGCAGTTCAACATCACTTAAGCTTTTCAGATCAGACTTGCCGCGCCAGCGAATGCGCAGGGGCACAAAGGGCCGCAACAGATTGCCACTGCGGGACTGGCGACTGGCACGGCTGACGGCATTGAAGCGACCGCTGGCGCTGGAAAACAGGGTTACCAGCTGGCTGGTTTCCCGAAAGGGACGCGCATGCAAAACGTAAGCTACGTCATCAGTTATCATGGTAGCCGAGACTTTTCAGAGCGCGCTCATCGTCCGACCAGCCAGCACGCACCTTGACCCACAGCTTGAGCATGATTTTGCTGTCGAACAGTTTTTCCATATCGACGCGGGCCTGCTGGCCGATTTTCTTCAGCCGTGCGCCTTTTTCACCAATAATGATTTTCTTCTGGCCGTCGCGCTCCACCAGGATCAATGCGCTGATATGCAGTATTTTTTCTTCCCGTCGCCACTCTTCAATTTCAACAGTGACTTCATAGGGCACTTCAGCACCGAGCTGGCGGGTAATTTTCTCCCGGACAATTTCTGCCGCCAGAAAACGCTCACTTTTATCGGTAATCTGGTCATCGGGAAAAAAGTAAAAACCTTCGGGAATATAGCCGCGAATAGTCGTGCGCAGCACATCAAGGTTCTTGCCGTACAGTGCCGATACCGGAACGATATCTGCCTTGGGGAGCAATTCGGCAATAAGCTTCAGCTGAGGCAGCAGCGCATCCTTTTCATCAACCCGGTCGACCTTGTTGACCGCGACAATCACTGGCACATCAACCTGAGCAAGTCGTTCGACGACGGCAGCATCGGCCTCGGTCCACTTATCCTGGTCGACGACGAAAACCACAACATCGACATCGGCAATCGCCTGGCCTGCAGCCCTGTTCATGTAGCGGTTAAGGGCTTTGGTTTGCCCGGAATGCAATCCGGGAGTATCGACAAAAATGATCTGGCAATCATCCTCGGTAAGAATACCCAGCACATTATGGCGAGTGGTTTGCGGTTTGCGGGAGGTGATACTGAGTTTGAAGCCCAGCAGGTGGTTGAGCAATGTAGACTTGCCCACATTGGGGCGCCCGACAATGGCAACATAGCCACAGTAATTCTTGGTGTCAGTCATTTGAGACTCGCATGATAAGTGACAGTGCATGCTCCGCAGCGCGCTTTTCGGCTTTTTTTCGACTCGAAGCCTTGGCCGAAATGGCCTCATCAATACCGGGAACAGTGCAGGAAATGGTAAAAATCTGGTTGTGGGGGTCACCCTCGGTACACACCACATCATAGACAGGCAGCGCCAGCCCCCTGCTCTGCAGGTATTCCTGCAAGCGGGTTTTGGCATCTTTTTCATCACTGTTGAGGGACAGGGCGTCAAGCCGATCGCCAAACCAGTCAAGGATCTTCTGGCGGCAGGTATCGAGGCCTGATTCAAGATAGATACCACCGATAATGGCTTCCAGTGCATCGGCGAGAATCGACTCACGGCGGTGACCGCCACTTTTGAGTTCCCCGCCACCGAGATTAAGACAGCTCCCCAGCTCCAGTTGCTGGGCCACTTTGGCCAGGGTGTTGCCCTTAACCAGTGAAGAGCGCATTCGGGTGAGTTCACCCTCTGATGCATCGGGAAAGCGTTCGTAAAGCCAGCTGGCCATCACTACACTGAGTACCGCATCGCCGAGAAACTCCAGGCGTTCATTGTTCACTGCGCCGGCGCTGCGGTGAGTTAGGGCCTGGGCAAAGAGTTCAGGGCGGAGAAAGGTGTATCCCAGGCGCGATGAAAGACGTTGCAGGGACAGGGTCATCAGCGCTGGGATGAGTGGAGGTGGTTTTCGAAAGTGACCACCACATCGAGATTGCCGAGGAAATTAACCCGTTTCTCGTAGTCTACCTTGATCAGGGTGCCGTCCTTGGGTCGCTCAATTTTCACCGTACTTCGTTTGATGTCACGCACATTGTTGATCGTAAAATAGTTGAAGAGCTTTTTCATGATTTCGGCATCATCCATTTTGTGGAACTGTTCTCCACGCATCGACTCCATGGCCGCGCCGACAAAATAGTTATCCAGATACAAGGGGCCAACCCGGAACAGGGCGAGCAGGAAAAATCCGCCTATAGAAAGAACGGTGAGCAGGCTGAGAGAAGACATACCCCGTTGCAGATAAGCTTTCATGGCTCTGACTCCTGTGCAACTGTCGTTATTGAATTTTTCCAGCCCTGTCAAAACCCGGCAGGCTGAACAGATCATCCCAATGCATCCAGATGGCAAATGCCTTGCCGACAATATTCTCTTCCGGAACAGAACCCCAGACCCGGCTGTCACTGCTGTTGTCGCGGTTGTCGCCCATCATGAAGTAATGGCCCGCTGGCACGACCACCGAAACCCTGCGCCCGAGGCGACCCGGAACCCGATGTTTGCGAATCAGGTGCGACTCGCCCTCTATGCTTTCCTCTACAATATCATAGCCGTAACCGGCAAGACTGGGGCCGGAAAGTCGCTTTTGCTGGATTTTTTCGCCATTCACGAACAGCTGGTTGTCGAACAGCTGCACATGGTCACCGGGCAAGCCAATCACCCGCTTGATAAAATAGCGCGGATCATCGGGCGGAAAAAAGACCATCACATCGCCCCGTTCCGGTTCGCCGATATCCACAATCTTGGCCTGGGTGACCGGCATCCGCAGGCCGTAGGCAAACTTGTTGACGAGGATAAAATCCCCCACCTGGAGTGTCGGCACCATGGATGCGGAGGGAATCTGAAAGGGTTCGACAATGAACGACCGCAACACCAGCACCACAAACAGGACAGGAAAGAACGGCGCTGTATATTCAACATAAAATGGCGCCGGGGCTTCGCCGCGCAGCCTGCGCAGCAGCAGCTTGTCCAACAACCACATCAGGCCACTGACCAGGGTCAGTATCACCAGAACAAGCGGGAAATTAATATCCATTCAATCAACCATCCGTTTTGAGTACTGCCAGAAACGCTTCCTGGGGAATTTCCACATTCCCCACCTGCTTCATGCGCTTTTTGCCTGCTTTCTGCTTCTCAAGCAGCTTTTTCTTGCGCGATACGTCGCCACCGTAACACTTGGCGATGACATTCTTGCGCAACGCCTTGACTGTGGTGCGTGCGATAATATTGCCGCCAATAGCTGCCTGGATGGCAACATCGAACATCTGGCGCGGAATCAGGTCTTTCATCTTCTCGGTGAGGGCGCGACCCTTGCTCTGGGCGTGGTCGCGGTGAAGAATCAGGGCCAGGGCATCGACCTTTTCACCATTGATCAGCACATCCAGTCGCACCAGGGAGGCGTACTGGAAGCGTGTAAAACTGTAATCCAGGGAGGCAAATCCGCGACTCACTGACTTCAGGCGATCGAAAAAGTCCATGACCACTTCATTCATGGGCAGCTCGTAGACCAGGGAAACCTGGCCGCCGACAAATTGCATATCCTTCTGGGTACCGCGTTTTTCCACACACAGGGAGATCACGTTGCCGAGATAGTCCTTGGGCACCAGGATGCTGGCCTCGCACATGGGCTCACGCATCTCGTCGATACTGCTGGGGTCGGGCAAGTCAGACGGGTTGGAAATATGGATCACTTCGCCGCCGGTCTTGACGATTTCGTAGACTACGGTGGGGGCCGTGGTGATCAGGTTAAGATTGTATTCACGCTCCAGGCGCTCCTGGATAATTTCCATGTGGAGCATGCCAAGGAAACCGCAGCGGAAACCGAAACCCAGGGCATCGGAACTCTCCGGCTCATAGAACAGGGAGGCATCGTTGAGGGTGAGCTTGGCCAGGGCTTCACGGAAATCTTCAAAATCCTCGGAACTGACCGGGAACATTCCGGCATAAACCTGGGGCTTGACCTGCTGGAAGCCCGGCAGTGCCGGCGTATTGGGCGTCGAGGCATGGGTGAAGGTATCGCCAACCGGAGCACCGTGAATGTCCTTGATGCCAGCCACCACAAAGCCCACTTCACCAGCGCGCAATATGCCGGTTTCCTTGCGCTTGGGGGTAAATACACCGGCGATATCCACACCATGGGCTTTGCCGATGGTTTTGGTGATGATCTTGTCCTTGACCTTGAGGGTGCCGTTCATGACCCGCACCAAAGAGACAACACCAAGGTAATTGTCAAACCAGGAATCAATGATCAGAGCCTGGAGTGGAGCATCCACATCACCTTGCGGCGGGGGCACTTTGGCAACCAGCTGCTCAAGCAAATCTTCCAGGCCCATCCCCGACTTGGCACTGCAGGCAACAGCGTCGCTGGCATCGAGACCGATAATATCCTCAATTTCCGTCTTTACCCGTTCCGGTTCCGCCTGGGGCAGATCCATTTTGTTGAGCACAGGAATCACTTCCAGACCCTGGGCAATGGCGGTATAGCAATTGGCCACCGACTGGGCTTCTACCCCCTGAGCGGCGTCCACCACCAGCAACGCACCTTCACAGGCCGCCAGGGAGCGGGACACCTCATAGGAGAAGTCCACATGTCCGGGGGTGTCGATAAAGTTCAGCTGGTAGGTTTTACCATCCCGGGATTTAAAGTCGAGCGTGACACTCTGGGCCTTGATGGTGATGCCACGCTCGCGCTCGATATCCATGGAATCGAGCACCTGATCACCCATCTCACGGGCGCTAAGGCCCCCGCATATCTGGATAAAGCGGTCGGCGATGGTGGATTTGCCATGGTCGATATGGGCGATGATGGAGAAATTGCGGATATGGCTGAGGTCTGACACAGTGCTTTGAAATTCCCAAGGTTTACAAGGCGTAAGGCGACGCGAAGTCTAGCGGATTTGGGGCCTCAGCGCCATGTATTCCACTGCGAAGGGAAACACCGGCTTTTGGGAGCGACCAGAGTTGGCAGTGCTGACTGCCAACTCTGGTTTATCGGGAAGGAATGAATCAGGGAGCAATTTCGATAGTGCGGAAGATAAACTGCCCCTGGCGCAGGAAGCGGATCAGCACCGGCACGCCCTTGGGAATCTTGGCGGTCACCAGCTGGTAATCCCGAATCCCGCTAACACGCTGGTTACCGAGCTGAACAATCACGTCGCCAGGACTCAGGCCTGCCCTCAGTGCGGCAGAGTCAGGGGCTACGCTTTCAATGATCACACCGCCGCGAACGCCCAGCGCTGTGCTGGTTTCCTGATCCAGCGGCTGCACGACCAGGCCGAGCACATCACCACCGGGGCCGACATCGGCAAGGGTTGCCTCATCTTCCGGCAGCGCACCTACCTCAACAGTGATTTCACGCTTTTTGCCATCCCGGAACAGCTCGGCGCGGGCTTTGCGCCCCGGTGCCATCAGGCCAACCTGATGGGGCAGGTCCCCGGATTCGTCAATGTCTCTGCCATTGAAGCGGACGATGACATCACCGGGCTTGAGTCCTGATTTCTCGGCGGGGCTGTCAGGCACCACCTGGGCAACCAGCGCACCGTAGGCTTTATCAAGACCGAGGGAGCTGGCCAGGGCCTTGTCTACATCCTGGATATAAACACCGAGCCAGCCGCGCACCACTTTGCCCTTGTCCTTTAACTGCTCGACTACATCAATGGCAACACTGATGGGAATCGCAAAGGAGAGGCCAATCGAACCGCCGCTGCGGGTATAGATCTGGGAATTGATGCCCACCACTTCGCCCTTCAGGTTGAACAGGGGACCACCGGAATTGCCTGGGTTGATGGCCACATCACTTTGAATAAAGGGTACGTAGTTTTCGCCTTTCTGGGTCGGCAGGCTGCGGCCCATGGCGCTGACGATACCCACGCTGGCGGAGTAATCCAGGCCAAAGGGCGAGCCGATGGCCACTACCCATTCACCCACCCGCAGCTGGTTGGGTTGAGCCAACTTGACCACTGGCAGCTCCTTGGCGTCAATCTTCAGCAACGCCAGATCCGAGCGGGGATCCTTGCCGATGACTTCGGCATTGAATTCGCGGCGATCAATCAGGCGGACTGTGATCTCGCTGGCGCCATCAACCACATGGTTGTTAGTGAGGACATAGCCATCGTCGGAAATAATAAAACCCGAGCCCATGGAATAGGCATTGCGTTCCGGCACTCCCTGCTGCTCGAACAGCTCACGGAATATCTCCGGCACCTGCTGGCCTGGCGGCAGCGACATACGGCCACCCCCCACCTTCTGCACAGTGTTGATCTTCACCACTGCCGGTGACGTTTCTTCAATAAGATCGGCAAAATCAGGGAGACTCCCTTGTGCTTGTGCCTCGACCAGACCCACCTGAAACAACAGTACCAACCAAAGCAATGACAGTTTATGCAGCATTTTTCTACTCGCTCTTACACTAGTTGACGGAAAGGAATTCTTCGCTCAGCAGAACCGGTTGCAGCCGGGGATTATCACGGCTGCGCCAGGAAAAATAGCGAACCGCCAAGCTGCCCATCAGCAAGCCAACGACCCCGGCAGCAACACTGGCAGGTTCACCCGCGCCATAGCCCGCAGCAACTCCAGCTAACCCCAACATCGCCAGTAACGGCACCATGTACACCGCCAGGGAACCCAGCACGACGACATCCTCGGGGATTCCAATGGTGACCATCTGGCCCGGCGAGAAATTGCGTCCAGCCTGACTACCAAGCAGGATGCGCAAATGGGAGGATGTCTGTAGCACCCCGGCCAGGGCACGCTGCCCGCAACCGGAGCGGGCTCGACAGGAACCGCAGGTGGACGTTTGGGTGGTTTCAACCCACAGTGCATCGGCCTCGATTGAAACGACTCGCCCCTGCTCCCTAAGCATGGTTGTCAGTCACTCCCATACTTGATGAATCCGGCGACTCGCTGCGCAGTCTCTACAGGAACCTCACCCACCACGGACACCAGGTAATTTCGCCCGGCAGCTTCGATTCTGATCATCTGGGCAACGGTGGCACCACGCTGCGCCTGCACTTCTGGCAGCTGCTGATTGCCCGTCGGATCAAAGAAAATGGAGAACACGGAAAGACCATCACTGAAAACCAGCGTTTCGACGCCCCTGTCATCCTTTTCACTGGAAGCCAGGGCAAAACCCGGGGGCAGCCAGGCGGCCTGCCAGCCCTGTATGGTATTGGCCGATTGTTCGCTGGCAAGACACTGAGGGGTAGCAACCTCCCCACTCTCTATCCGCGCCAGGACAGCTTCGGCAACATCAGGCGCCACAGCAAAGGAAACATCCATATACTGGAATCGCTCAAGCACCCGTTTGTCGCTATCCAGCAGCAATGACTGCAACAGCAATCCCGTTTGCTGGTCGACGGCAAATACGTAGCCATAGCGCAACATATCCCGGGGCACGATGTGAATCAGCCACACAGAGCGGTCAGCGACCCGGCCACTCCCCCGCAACTGCAGTTCATAGTGATTGTTCAGCCGGTCTGAACCACCAACAGCGGTGGGGTTCACACTGCGCTCCAGATTATCTCCGGGCACTGAACAGGCTCCATCCGCGCTGAACCGCACAGCTTCCTGGCGCGGACCATTCAGGTAGTACCAGTGTTGATAGGCAATCCCATCACGCACCACATGGGTAACCTTGACAGACTTCAGGACGCCGGCGTATTCGTAGGTAAATATGCCCTGATAATCGAGCTCGCGGTTGGCGCTGGACATGCGTCCGAGGATATCGTCAACCATGACGCTCTGGCTTTGACCCTCACCCCATACCGGCGCAGAAAGCAAAAACAGTGACATCAATGTCACTGCTTGCTTGGCCAAAGAGGTGGGGCGATATCTGTCGAGCAGGGAACAACACCACTGCCTAGGGCGCATTGTTGATCTCTTGAGGTAAACGGGCGTAGGGCAGCATGCCCTGGCTAGCGCTGGAGGAGGCTTTCTCAGTATGGCGCTTCATCATACTGTTGAGATAGGCCTGGATTTCAAGCTGGGTCTCGCGATCCGGTTGTGCCTGGGGCACTTGCTGCATGATGGTGACCGGACGCGGTTCGACGGCGTACTTGCTCTCGGTACTGGCAACGCGGCCAGCCACCGGCGGCAGGTCAAAGCCTGCAGGCAGCTGGAACTGGGGACCACTGGTGGCGCTGGAATCCCTTTCTGCCTGGGGAGCCACCGGCAAGGTGCTGGCAACCTGCTGTGCGCTGCCAGTGCCCGGCACTCCAGCCAACTGCAACTGCTGCACACCCAGCACGGCGACAGCCGCCACGGTAGCGGCTACAGCCACCTTGCTAAGGGGCTGGAGAAAACGGCTGAAAGTCGATGAGGGGGCCTGTTCGTCGGCAATGGCGGCACTGATACGGGCGGAGAGGTCAACAATGCGAGGCGGGAGTTCACGATGCATGGCCGAGGAGGCCAGATGATAGCGATGCCAAGCACTGCGCAACTCGCCGTCTTCATCAAGTTCCCGGAGCACCCTCCTGGTATCGAGCTCAGTGGCCTCGTTGTCCATCATCGCGGAGAGGGTTTCCTGGATTCGCATGCTTTTATCACCCATTGGCCTGATTCCTCAGTTGACGCTGTTGCCCATTCTAACGATACCCTGAGGCGGCAAAAAAGCCCCTGGCACCACTTTGTTGAATCTCTTGCACGGTCTGACCATCTAAAGCCCCATAGGTTCAATGGTTATCAATCTTCTCCCATCAGGGCTTTCACCTTCAAATCGATAGCCTCGCGGGCGCGGAAGATCCGCGACCGCACAGTGCCCACCGGGCAACTCATCACGGCGGCGATATCCTCGTAGCTCAGACCATCAAACTCGCGCAGTGTGACTGCCGTGCGCAAATCCTCGGGCAGGGCTTCGATGGCGTCCGTTACCACCTGCTGCAACTCATCCCGGAACAACAGGTTTTCCGGGCTGTCCACATCCTTGAGCATGTCGCTGCCGGAATAGAACTCGGCATCCTCCACATCCACATCGCTGGACGGTGGGCGACGGTTGCGGGCCACCAGGTAATTTTTTGCCGTGTTCACCGCAATGCGGTACAGCCAGGTATAAAACTGGCTGTCACCGCGAAAATTGCCAATGGCCCGGTAAGCCTTGATAAAGGCTTCCTGGACTACATCGTTGACTTCGTCAAAATCCTTGACGAAACGGGCCACAATGGCGTGGACCTTGTACTGATATTTCAGTACCAGCAGATCAAACGCACGCTTGTCACCTTTCTGGACGCGGGCCACCAGCTGCTGGTCCGAATCAGGCGCCTGGTCGGCGTCCATCCGCATCTCCCCTTTTGCATAAAGTCATTGTTCATTATCCACAGCCAGTGCTGTTTTGTAAGGAGCACTAGACAGTCAAACCCCGGGGAAGTTCGCATCTCTCTGGGTTTTATCTGCCCGCTATACTATCATGCCCGGCTCCTCTAATGAGACAGCAAACCAGCCCATGAACAAGCGTTACACCCACGATGTTCTCGTTATTGGCAGCGGCGCCGCAGGTGCCAGCCTGGCTCTGCGGCTAGCGAACAACTACCGCGTAGCGGTGCTCAGCAAAGGTCCACTCCGCTCCGGTTCCACCTGGTATGCCCAGGGCGGCGTAGCCGTGGTGCTGGACGACGAGGACAGCATGGAGTCCCATGTGCAGGACACCCTGGTCGCCGGGGGCGGCCTGTGCCATGAGGATGCCGTGCGTTTCACTGTCGAAAACGGCCCGACGGTGATCAACTGGCTGGTCGAGATGGGCATGGATTTTACCCGCGACGAGACTGGAGAGTTCCACCTGACCCGCGAGGGCGGCCACAGTCACCGCCGTATTCTTCATACTGCCGATGCCACCGGCAAGGCAGTATCCACCACCCTGATCGAAAAGCTTATCAGTCATCCCAACATCGAGATTTTCGAAGACCATATCATTGTCGACCTGATCACCCAGTCCGACCACAACAGTCGCAAATTGCGCTGCAGCGGCGCCTATGTACTGGACCGCAACCACGATCACGTCTGTGCCTTTGAAGCCCGCTGCGTGGTGCTCGCCACCGGCGGCGCCAGCAAGGTCTACCTCTATACCAGCAGCCCGGATGGCGCCACTGGGGACGGAATCGCCGCCGCCTGGCGCAAGGGGTGCCGGATAGCCAACATGGAATTCAACCAGTTTCATCCCACCTGCCTGTTTCACCCCCAGTCGCGCGCTTTTTTGCTCACCGAAGCCCTGCGTGGAGAAGGCGCCTACCTGCGCCTCCCCAACGGCGAACGCTTTATGCCGCGCTTCCATGAAAGGGCTGAGCTGGCACCGCGGGATATCGTCGCCCGCGCTATCGACCACGAGATGAAGCGCCTCGGCAGCGATTGCGTCTACCTCGACATCACCCACAAAAGCCCGGAATTCATCGCCTCCCACTTCCCCACCGTGATGGAGGAATGCCTGCAATACGGCATCGATATCACCCGCGATCAGGTGCCAGTGGTGCCCGCCGCCCACTACACCTGTGGCGGTGTGCTTACCGACCTCAATGGCCGCACCGATCTGAAGAATCTCTACGCCATTGGCGAAACTGCCTCCACCGGACTGCACGGCGCCAACCGCATGGCCAGCAATTCACTGCTCGAATGCCTGGTGTTTGGCTGGTCCGCCGCCGAACATATCCGCCAGGTCATCGATACCATTCCGGCACCGGAACAGGCCCAGCCCTGGGATGAATCCCGGGTCACCCACTCCGATGAGGATGTGGTCATCTCCCACAACTGGGATGAACTGCGGCGCTTTATGTGGGATTACGTCGGTATCGTGCGCACCGGCAAGCGTCTTGAGCGAGCCGAACACCGCATCAAGATGCTGATCAGGGAAATCAACGAGTATTACCGAAACTACAAGATCAGTCGCGACCTGATCGAGTTGCGCAACCTGGCACTGGTGGCACAACTGATCATCCGCTCCGCCCAGCAACGCAAGGAAAGCCGTGGCCTGCACTACACCCTCGACCATCCGGACCTGTCGCCCATTGCCCAGGACACGATCCTGGTGCCGATCAACTATGCCGATCAGGACATCATCGTCAGTCGGCCTTGAGGCTTGCGCACCATAGCCCGGGCGATAACATGCAGCTGCCGCCAGTCCTCGCCTGGCATCCCGTCGCTGAACAGCGCCAGATGATGGCTTTTTCCCTGCCCGGTCCCTAGCCTCAGGACCACCAGCCAACGGGAGAGATACTGCACGTCGCAGCTCATCGCCACCAGCGCCCCATCTCCTCTGTCGAGCTGCCAGCGATTTTGCTCAAATCGCAATCGCCAATCGCCATGTTTTGCCAGCACAAATCTCTGCCGCAGATACAAACCAGCCACCCCTATGCCCAGCACGATCATCACTGCAGACGGCAGGTTGGCCAGCAAGAGGATGGTCAGTACCATCACATGGAATAGCCCCGACAACAACTGCTGCCGGGGCGAGGGCGACAAGCCAAACTCAACGGATGGTGTGGCGGGTATCACGGATAATCTGCACAATTTTCAGCATTTCAGGATCTGCCGGATCTTCGCGGCGCAGGAACCAGGCAAACAGGTCCTGGTCCTCACTGTCGAGCAAGCGCTGGTAGCGCTGTTTATCCGCGTCCTCAAGACCCGGATAAATCTGCTCAAGAAACGGTTGCAGGATCAAATCCAGCTCCAGCATGCCGCGTCGGCTTGCCCAGAAAAGACGGTTTCTATCCATTGAGGATTCCAGTTCAAAAATGTGCCGCCATTATATAGTGGAACCACTGCGAGGAACTCACTACCATATCCCGGCTCCTATATACCTCCCCAACAGCGACAGTCCCCTATGAACAACACTTCGATGAATAAAGCGCAATGGTCCAGGCTCCGATGACTGAATGGATTGAATTTTTACAGGCACAGGGCGGCCAGATGGCTGAACGTGGCGAGTTTGACTTCCCAGTCTTTGCCTCTTTTGGTAGCCAGGCGGAGGAATTCAGCGCCCTGGGCGCATCGACCCTGCTATTCCCGCTCACAGACCGGGGTATTGTCAGCCTGCGTGGCGCCGACACCGACAAGCTGCTGCAGGGCCAGCTCAGCTGCGATATGGCAGCCATTACTCCGGAACAAGCCGGCACTGGAGCACTCTGTACCGTCAAGGGTCGCATGCTCAGCAACTTCCCCCTGTGCCGCGATGGCGCTGGTGACACTCTGCTGATCACCCACCGCTCACTGTCTCAAAACACCCTCGACACGCTGAAAAAGTACGCCGTTTTCTATAAAACCACTCTCAGCAATCAAAGCGATGATTACCGGGTGCTGGGCCTGGCGGGGCCAGATGCCGCCAAACTGGTGGCAACGATCACCGGCAGCGAACCCGTTGCAACCTGTCTGCACCACGCAGACATTACCTTTATACAATCCGGTCCCCAGCGCTGGACAATAGTGGTGCCCGCTGCGAAGGCTGAAGACCTGTGGCTGCAACTGGCAAACCACTCAAAGCCCGCTGGCCTGCCGTTGTGGCATCTGCTGTGCATCCGCGAAGGACAGGGGGAGGTTCGGCCAGAAACAGTGGAAGAATTTATTCCCCAGATGCTTAACCTGCAGCACACCGGCGCAGTGAATTTTCGCAAGGGCTGCTACACCGGCCAGGAAATTGTCGCCCGCATGCAATACCTGGGCAAACTCAAACGCCGCATGTACCGGCTGGGCATTTCTGGTCTGGACATGCAAAGGCAGTCCCTGCCCGCAGCAGGGGCTGAAGTCTGTATTCCAGACGACACCCGCAATAACGGCCACGTGGTGATGGCGACCCAGGCTGGTGACAGCAGCATGGAATTACTGGCGGTACTCACCGCCGAAGCCGCTGCTGCGCCCGCCCTGCAATTTGGCGATCAAACTTTCCCCGTCAAATTACTGTCCCTGCCCTATGACGATCAATTCACCGTCCAGGCACAGGAATAACAATGCCCGATCAATGGATTCTGTGGCTCACCGTGCTGTCCATCGCCACTTTTGTAATCAGCCTCGCTGTCCTGCCCTGGCTGGTGGCACATATTCCCGAGGATTATTTTCTTTACGAGAGCCGCACAGCGGCACCCTGGAAAGAAGCTAAGCCGCTGCTGCGCTACTGCTTTATGGGGTTAAAGAACCTGTTCGGGCTGATGTTGCTGGCCGGAGGATTCCTGATGATATTTATCCCCGGCCAGGGATTGCTGACCATGGCCATGGGCCTGCTGCTGCTGGATTATCCTGGCAAATTCAGACTGGAACGTCGTATTGTGACAATTCCAGCGGTCTATAAGGGACTCAACTGGCTGCGCAACAAACAGGGTGTTGCGCCCCTGCGCACTGATCGCCACTCCTGAATAAACAACACCTCTGCACACTCACTGCTGCCACGTCCTTCTGTAAAGAAACTGACAACCCAGCGTCACATTTCACCACTACGCTTGCCGGTGTCACAGGTATCCACAACCGTGGATACCCCAACCTGTCGCGGAGTGCTCCTCATGGAAAAAAAACATTATCTGGGAAAAACCCTGCTGTTCACTGCCCTGGTCAGCGCCATGGGTGTCGCCATCGCTGCGCCCTCTCAAGGTGGCAAGGCCCGCAACGCGGCAACCGTCGATCTGATCCCCATTGGCACCCTGGCAACCGGATTCTTTGACGAGGGTGCATCTGAAATTGTCGCCCACGACCCCGCCACCCAGAGCCTGTATGTGATCAATGCCCAGGCGTCAGTCGTCGATGTGATTGACATCCGCAACCCCGCCGCGCCCGTCAGGAGCGGCGAACTGGATGTCACCCTGAATCTGCCCAACGCTGGCGGCGTCAACAGCGTGGCGGTCAAGAACGGCATGGTGGCCATCGCCGTCGAGAACGACGACAAGCAAGCCAACGGCTGGATCGCCTTCTACAACATCCGGGGTCAGTACCTCGGCAGCGTCGAGGCGGGCGCCCTGCCGGACATGGTCACTTTCACCCCCGATGGCCGGCATGTCCTGAGCGCCAACGAAGGGGAGCCCAACGGCGACTACAGTGTTGACCCCGAGGGCTCAGTGACCATCGTCACCCTGGCCCCGGGCAAGAAGCGCTACGATATTGACCGGGCCCGCGTATCGACGGCCAGTTTCCCTACCACCGTACACCCAGATGTGCGCATTACCGGCCCCCTTGGCACCACTGTGCCCCAGGATCTGGAGCCCGAGTACATCGCAACCTCCGCCAATTCCAGGACTGCTTGGGTCAGTCTCCAGGAAAACAACGCGATGGCCATCATCGACATCCGCTCGGCAACAGTGCTGGATATCGTTCCACTGGGCGCGAAGGATCATAGCCTCGCAGGCAGTGGTATCGATGCCAGCGATCGGGACAGCGCCATCAATATCCAGCCCTGGCCGGTGAAGGGCCTGTACATGCCAGACTCTATCGCGGCCTATGTGTATCGGGGCATGACCTACCTGGTCAGCGCCAACGAGGGTGACGCCAGGGAATACGGCGACTATGTGGATGTCAGCCGCGTCAAGGATGTCACCCTGGACCCCACCGCCTTCCCGGATGGGGCCACTCTGCGGGCCGACGCCAATATTGGTCGATTGAATATCATCAACACTGAAGGGGATATCGACGGCGACAGCGATTTCGACGAGCTGTATAGCTACGGCGCGCGTTCTATCAGTATCTGGAATGCCAATGGCAGCCTTGTGTACGATTCCGGCGATACCCTGGAGCAGGTAACCGCCGCCCGCTACCCGGAGCACTTCAACGCCTCCAATACCAACAACACTTTTGATAACCGCAGTGACGACAAGGGTCCAGAACCCGAAGGACTGGCCATCGGCACCCTCAAGGGCCATCAGTACGCCTTTGTCGGTCTTGAGCGCGTCGGCGGCATCATGGTGTTCGATGTCACCAATCCAGCGGCTACCAGCTATGTGAGCTATTACAACAACAGGGATTTCAGCGCAGCAACCGAGATTAGCGGAAGCTCCAATCCGGCAGCAGGGGACCTCGGCCCCGAAGGTATGGTTTTTATTGATGCCAAGGACTCACCCAACCGCAAACCCCTGCTGGTGGTGGGCAATGAGATCTCCGGCACTACCACCATCTACCAGGTAAACACACGATAAACAATCACCAACAATAATATTCATTGATGAACCCCGGCAACGCCGGGGTTTTCTTTTATCGCGGCTTTCATAAAAGATCTGGCGTCACTGATTGGCAAAACCCGCCTGTGACTAGTCTTCAGGACCCACCCAGAAATGCGGATTATGCGCCACCTCCCACAGGTAGCCGTCAGGGTCGGCAAAGTAGCCGCTGTAGCCACCCCAGAAGACTTTTTGGCCTGGTTTTACCAGGCTTGCACCCGCTGCTACCGCTTGCTGAAGCACTGCATCGACTTCCGCTTCTGACGCGACATTATGGGCAAGGCTGAATCCGGAAAAACCGCTGCCAGTAGCAGAAACACCCGCATCTTTGGCCAGAGATTCTCGCCCAAACAGCCCCAGCCAGGTACCGTTCAAAGTGAAAAAAGCGACCTCTGGCGGTGACGCCATTCTTGGCAGGCCGAGGCCCTGCTCGTAAAACAGGATTGAGCGCTCAAGCTCATTCACCCCCAGCGTAATCATGCTGATCCGTGGTTTCAATTGATTGTCCTCCATTCAGACTTTATTAAAGCCACAGCACAAAGCAGTAGGGGCCGCATCACAAGACAATTGTCATATAAGGGCCTGTTAACAGGCCCTTAGAGAACCTTCCCGCCCCACTGTTTGGGCTAATTTCCTTCACTTGTTCAGGCGCTACGCGAGTCGCCCGACAGATGGCTGTCAGTCTAGTCGGGCGCGGGCAAGTTTCCAAAGATGTAATACTTAATTCTGCTTAATCCAGATGTATTCCAGGACAGGCAGAAATCAGTCTGGTTCAGCAATAAAAATAACAGACACAGGTTGCTGCGTATGCGGATGAATCGGCTCACGAATTTCGCGCAATCTGAACCCGCTGCCATTGAACAAATCAACCCAGCTCTGCAGGGTTCTGAAATACCAGGGAGCGGGATCGGTAAATTCGCTACTAAAACCAGCCCAGGACCCTGTGCGCCAGCCATCGGCGTAGGGAAGTTCACCGCAACTGGTGACTGGATGCAATGTCTGCACAACCCATGAGCCTCCCGGATGCAACAGGGAGTGCATCACCTTGAAGAGCACTTCGCACGACTCCTTGCCGATCATGGAAAAATTGCAGACAACCAGATCAGCCATCAAGCCAGAATCACCCGCCGCCAGCTGTTCGTAGGGCAGCACATGAAAATCTCCACCGCCGGCATTGTTGGCCTGCTCAACCAGTTCAGCTACAGCGTCAATGCCAGTGACACGGATATTCTGTGCGGACAACTCCCGTGCCAGCCAGCCTTCACCGCAACCGATATCCAGCACCGACGCCGGAGAGCGGCTGAGCACTGCATTGACAATGGCCGCATCGGTTACCTGGCGGCGACTGTCGATCTCCCGATTGCGCACGGCACGGGTCCATGGCTGGGCATTTTTATGCCAGGAATCGAGAATTTTTGCGTCATTCAAGGGATCAGGTTTCATTCAGGAATAATCATTCAAGCCGTTAAGCGAATAAAGAATGTGGAAGATTGTTCGGCATTGATCTGACAGGTATTACGTGATTGAGATAAAAACGCCCGACTGAGCGGGCGCTTTTGAATACTGCGATTCACATTTGTCAGGACTGTTCTCTATACCAGGGACTCGGTGTTATGAAAATAACGGATATGCAATTGGCCATCCTGGAATTTGTAGATCTCGATACTCGGGTGAGCCACACCATCCCTGGCTGAATTGTTGTGCACATAACACACGCCTTCGTTGCCATTGACCAGCAGCTGCATCAGGTCTGCCTGGATTTCATTGATATAGTTGTCCCACATGTAGTTGAACGCCTGCCATCCGTCCTCGACCTTGTCCTGGCCCACATACTCGATAAACAGTCCGTTGGGGGCGGCCTCTTTATAGAGGGCTGTAAAGGCCTCGCGATCCCTGGCGTTCCACAGTTTGAAATTATTTTCCAGGAAGGTACGGATATCGCTTTCGCTATAGCTTTTCATTGTCATGATTCCTCTTCAATTAACAGATTACTGGGCTTGATTTTCAAACCCACTTTTTAAGCTTTGATTCCCAGTCGACGCTGTCGAGCTGCACCAGCTCAGGAATGGGCGCCACCACCTCTTCAGGCTTGGTCCAGCGCATCATGATGTTGCCCCAGGTATGACCGCAGGTATTGAGCCAGTTGGCAACACCGGGATCTTCCATACTGACCACCATGGTCAAGCTGCCATCGGGATTGAGCACTGCATTTTGCTTGTTGATGATAACCGTGGCCTTGTGGAAATCCAGCGACTCCAGCCAGTAATTGTAGAGGCACAGGTTCCAGGCATCGCAGGCGGGCACTCTGGGCAGATGGATCAGCAACGCCTGGCCGGGTTCGACATGGAATGACGACCAGAAATAGGCATAATTGGGATCACCGCCCATGGCCTTCATATAGACCGGATCGGCCTCAGGCATTTCATTGACGTGATTCATCAAGCGGTGAGTCAGGTCGAGAAATGTCTTGCCGGTTTTGGTAAAGAATTTACCCGCCTTGCGAAAGTTGTCCACCACTGCATCAACTTCAAGGGCGCCATTGCCTGCACCAGGACTGGTGCAGCGCATGGTGGCTTCCACTTCCTTTTCCATGGCTCGGTTGTTGAACGTCTGGCGAATCATGAAGGCGTTTGAATCCGGTGACATTAGCAAGCAGTCGCCATCTTTCGGGGTCGAGCTGATGGCAAGGGTGAAATTGCCATTTTCATCAAAGGTCATGTCGGTGTCGTTGATAAAGCTGGTAATGGCAGCCCGGCCATCCACGCCCATCGCCATGGTGGAAATATTAAAGTAATTCACTGTGCCGCGATTGCCGGTCAGCACATAGTCGCGATCACCGCTGATGGTCGCCATATTGTAGATACTGTCCGGGTTGTCAAAACCCCACTTGATTTTTTCGTGATATATCTTGTAGGCCATGGGATCGGCCGGATCGCCATATTCGACAAATTTTTCCACGCCACCGCGCATCAGCCTGCCCAGATAGCGCAGCCCGTCGGCGCGGGTAACTTCATCCATATCTGTACCCGCCTGGAGGATTTCACGCCCGGATTTTTTGAGCTCGTCGCAAAACGCTTCCCACTCGTTGATGCAGCTGTCCGCTTCAGTGTGCATTGCTTTTCACCTTTGTCGTCAGTAATCGTTACATGTTTGCCGCAAGATCAAATCTCGTTCGGCACTGAAAAATAGTGCTGGTATTCTTTATACACTTCGCGTTCATATTCAACCACTTCTGCAGGTGGGTGCTGGTATTCATGCTTGCCAAACTTTCCCTGTGGCTTTGCGGCTAAAAATGTCTGCATGCGCATTTCAACATCGGCAGTAAGCTCAAAATCAAGTTCGGTATAAATTTTTCTCACTGCGGCCATGGGGTCAGCCATAAATTCATCGTACTGGGAGTTAATGACATTCTGCTGCTTTATCGTCCCATCCTCAATCATGCCGATAATATCCTGCCAGGGTTTCAGGCGTGACTGAGGTGAATCAATCAGCCAGTTCTTCATGGTGCCATCACCCCATGGTTCATCGGATCGCCACCAGTACAGGCTGGCCTGAATACTGAGTCCCGAATCTGCAGATACCACCGGATCACGGTGTGTAAAGATAACCCGCGCATCGGGGTATACATCGAGCAATTCGCGCATGTAAGGAAGATGGGAAGGGCCTTTGAGCAGCCAGTGGCTGCCTTTGCAGCGCCATTGCAACAGCTTAAGCAGTTTTTTTTGCCATTCGAAAGAGTAGGTCATGCCCTTTGCTTCCAGATAGCGGGCATAGGTCGGTATCTGGAAAATAATCGGGTACACCTCGGAAAGAAAGGTGAAATAGTTTAGTTCCAGGCTCTCAACCGGCAGCGTGCCCGCTGATTTATGCATGGTCTTGAATTCGGGAATGACGCTTTCATTGAAGTCATTGACCTTGTTGGCCGCGGCAATACGAGGATCAGTGTCAAAGCTGGCGGTCTGTGGTGGCGGGCAGGGAAACAGCGACTCCCATTTGAGTGGCACACGAAATCGCGGGTCCTGGGACAACACTTCGTAAAGAATGGTGGTTCCCGAGCGGGCGTAACCTGTAATAAAAACGGGTCTGTCGATCACTTCGTTGTGAATTTCCGGCGCTTTCTTCAGCCAGTCGGTAATCTGCAGCCGCGCCTCCAGGTAACACAGAAATTCTGCACGGGTAAGGATTCGGCCCGTGAAATGGAGGTTGGCTTCCTTTTCAATGGAATCCATCAGCACCTGGAAGTGGTCAAGCCACTCCTCATCGCCAAAATCCTCCAACCCGGTGTTTTTGATCGCCTGGGCAATAAGGGACTCGCTGTCGAGGGGCACCACACTGGCCACATCCAGACTGGCGGCCTGCTCATTGAGGGTTTGCACCCATTGCGGTCTTGGTGGGGGGGTCCATTTTTCCTTGCGCTGGTAGGCTTTGTCTGTCATGTATTGTCCGGATAGGCAGTTATTTTTTTACTTTTCATTTTTAAAACAGTGCTTTAAAAGTAGACAGCAACGAGCCTGAATTGTCAACCGCGACCAGCCCTGTCGGGCAGATAGATAACGACCGCACAGGCCTGCATTAGCAGTGTCCGCTGACAAGCCAATCTGTCATGTCCTGTTAAGATTCAGGTATATTGCCTCGGGATCACGGGCCTGGGGGCTGCCCCGGTAGCTGACAAGGCCCCCTTCATTCACCAGTTCAATCGAACTGTAACGCACCGCAACCTTGCCGAGCATCAAGCGGGCCAGGAGGCGCACCAGGTGCATACCCAGGCAGGTGTGCGCGCCCTTGGCAAAGATAACATGGGGCTTTACCGGGCGGGTCACATCGAACCGCAATGGATCATCGTAGACAGTCGGATCAAAGCCGATAGCGCCGACAATCAGATACACCGGCATGCCATCCGTCAGTTCAACACCTTCGTAAGTGAAATCCCCTTTCACATAGCGCGGACTGAACATGCTCGGAGGATCAAAACGGAGTATTTCCTCAATGGCACCATTGACCAGTTCGGGGTTGTCACGCACATTCTGGAACTGATCCGGGTAGCGCGCCATCATCAGCAGGGTTGAAGCGAGCATGGAGGAGATGGGCGATATACCCGCCACGCATAAGGGCATGATCTGTAGGAGTAATTCTTCGCTGTCGAGCGCCTGGTCCTCGCGGTTAAGTGCCACCAGGGTAGCAATAATCTTGTCTTTGCCGAGGCGGTCATTGTTGCCGGCGATAATATTTTCAAGATAGGCCTGTGCCGCATCCCAGGCATCATCATAACTCTTGCGGTGCTTGTCGCCCGGTTTCAGATCGGCAAGGCCACACATTTGCTCGGTGAGGGTTTCAAAGATTCCAAAATCCTCGCGCGGCACACCCAGCAACACACCCAACACCACATCCACCGCCAGTGGATGGGTAAACGCTGAAACAACCTCAAATCCATCTCCTCCTGCCTCGAGCCTGTCCAATGCACTATCGAGCAAAACACTGATTTCGTCAGTCAGTGCCCTAACCGCCGCGGGCGACAGGCAAGCGGCAAGATTGCGACGGAGCCTGGTGTGTTGCGGCGGGTCGACAAAGCTGATAATTGTTTTACCCTTGAAATAATCAATGGTTTCCTGGCCGGGGATATAGGGCTTGACGCTGCTGAATCGCGAATAATCCACATACCCGGTTTCAACATCCTTGAAGCGCGCCAGTATCAGTGACTCAACGCCATAGAGGGTTTGCACAAACGGCGCGGTACGCGCCAGCTCGGAGAGGATCGGCAGGGGATCGTTTTTGAGAGAAGGGTCAAAAATATTGAAGTCACTGACCATGGGGATATACACTCGGTTATGATTTTATGGGTCGAATTTTATAGATCGTATTTTATAAATAGTATATCCAACACTCACACTCTAACTACAAACGAATATTGATAACCAGCCAATTGATCCGTGCCAGATAACACAACCACACAATGGGGACACTATGATAGATCTGTACAGTACCGCCGACGGCGCATCACCCAATGTCTACAAGATTTTGTTGCTGCTCGAAGAGCTCGACATCCCCTACCGCATCAATGAAGTGAGGCTGCACAAGGGGGAACAGTTCAACTCCGACTTCCTGAAAATTTCCCCCAACAATAAAGTACCGGCCATTGTCGATCACCAGCCAACAGATGGCGGCGAGCCCATTTCGGTTTTCGAATCCGGCTCCATCATGGTGTATCTTGCCGACAAATACCGTCGCTTTATCCCGCCCGTGGATCAACCGCGCAAACGGGTTGAAGTGATGAACTGGGTGTTTTGGCAAATGGCGGGATTGGGTCCCTATCTCGGCCAGCTGTTTCATTTCAATGTTTATGCAAAAGAAAAAATCCCCTACGCCATTACCCGCTACAGCAACGAAGTTGACCGATTGTTTGCGGTGCTTGAGCGGCGTTTGAGCAAACACCCATGGCTAGGCGGCGAGGAGTATTCGATAGCCGATATGATCTGCTTTTCCTCCACTTACCTGCATCACCTTATGGGTATTGATCCAGACAAACTGGTGCATTTTATCGCCTGGCATGAGCGCATCAAACAGCGCCCTGCCCATGACAGGGCCTATGATCCCGGCAAATACCAGCCGTCAACCATCGGCGCCAGCCAGTACCTGGAAGAGAAAGCCTGGAATATCCTCTTTGCCCAGAATTCCACTTATTTTGATAAACCACCGGGGGACTGATCATCGCTACTCTTGCCCTGACGCCTGGAGCAGATCAATGGCATTACAAGCCATGCTGGGTAAAATCAGGGTACTGAATCTTGCCATTGGCGCCACCATCCACGGGCAGTGAGGCACCGGTGATATAGCGACTTTGCTCACTGGCCAGGAACAGGGCGGCATCCGCCACATCCTGATAGGTGCCCAACCTGCCCACCATGGTGGTTTGTTGCATCACCTTATCCAGGCCGGAAACATCAAGATCTGAGGGCAGAGTTGATACATCCGCCTGTTGCGGACGCACTGTGCCAACGAGCAAGGAATTGCAGCGAATATTGTCAGCCGCATAATCGTTGGCAATCTGCCGTGTCGCCGCCTCCATGGCAGCCTTGGAGATGGCGTAGGCACCTATTTTGGGAATGGCCCGCAGCGCCGAAAGGGAGGATATATTGATCACACTTCCACCCTGTGCGGCGATCATGTGAGGCAGCACATACTTGCAGCACCAGAACAACCCGAATATACCAACCTGGATATTGTCATTGAACTGCTTGGCCGACAGTTCGTGAAAACGACCGACTGCCATCGCCTCACCGTTTGGCCCGGCATTGTTTACCAGTATGTCGATGGTGCCGAATTCACCAATCGCGCCATCCACCAGCGATTTGACCTGCGCTTCCTCACCAATGTCTGCCTGGATATAGATGGCACGTTTACCCTTACTGCGCAATTGACTGGCAATGGCTTGCCCTCTTTCCTGTGAGCGACCGCTGATAACCAGCGCGGCTCCTTGCGCAGAAAAGCGCTCGGCGATAGCCAGGCCAATACCGGATGTCGAGCCGGTAACCAGCGCGACTTTGTTCTGGAGGCTGTTCATTACTTGTCCTTTGACGTTGTTTTGACGGGACAATCCAGTGGAGCGGGGTAATCCCTACAATGGATAATTGAGTTTGAGTTATACCGAGCTAGGCCCTGATCAAATCCCGCGCCACAGCTGATGCTGGCGGCCCCTGCATGCCAAATGCGCTGCGTCCTCCGTCCACCGGCAGCAGTACTCCGGTGATCATCGCCGCTTCCTCGCTGGCCAGCCAGAGGATGGTATTGGCCTGCTCGTAGGGTTCGACAGGCCGGACAATCGCCTGCTGACCGGCGCACATTTCAATGATCTCATCCTCGCTGAAGTTGTTGCGCAGCATCGGCGTGGCAGTAATACCCGGCAAAATGGCATTCACGCGAATGTTGTATCGGGCATAGTCCGCTGCTGCAAACCGGGTGAGGTGGTTGAGCCCCGCCTTGGCAATGCCATAGGCCAGGGTGGCATGTTTTTCTGCCGCCAGGGAGGCCATGGAGGAGACATTGACGATGACGCCACCACCGTGAGTCATCATATGGCTGACCTGGTGCTTCATCAGCATAAAGATACTGCCGAGGGAAATGGCCATGGTCGAATCGTAGGCTTCATCGCTGGTATTGTGCAGCGTGCTGCCTGGCACATCGTCGCGGTGGGCCCCGCCCAGCACATTGGCAGCAACGTCCAAGCCACCGCAATCGGCAATCACCTGTGCCACGGTTTTTTCCACCTGCCCGGCATCGGTACAGTCGCAGTGCAGGTACAGAGCGCGACCGCCCGCCCCCACCAGGCCCTCCACCAGGCTATGGCCCGCAGCATCCTGAATATCGGCCACTACCACCTGCGCGCCCTCGCGGGCAAAGGCCTCGCTGGTGGCCGCGCCTATACCGCTGGCGCCACCGGCAACCATCACAACTTTATTTTCAAACCTTTTCATATCGATGACTCTTTTTTATTTGGGTTAATTATGCGGTTTATTCCGGTATGTCGGCGCCAACAACCAGCACCAAACCATCGGGGTAGCGCGGGGTTGCGCTGATACTCACAGGTAAGGCCGCCGATATAAATCAGATTGTCAGCCACCACAACACCCTAGGGCCTGTTAACACTATTTGGATTGTCGGCGTTGTGCCTAAAAAAGCGCCAATCTAGGCGCGACGAGCGTAGTTTGGTCATTCCAAATGAGCGAGAAGCAACGACGAGTGGCGCTTTTTTAGGCGCAACCCGAAGGGCTGGGGCCATTTTTCCGCCCAGCTTCGTTGTCAATCGTTCATTTAGGCCCACTAAATTTCTCTCCCTCCGCCTCGCTGGTCGAAAAAATGGCCTCCAGCGACGACAATCCAAATAGTGTTAACAGGCCCTAGCAGGCAAGGCTAAATCTGTGATTGTCATTATTTGGCTACAGCATAACCAGAGTTGCCCGGCAATGTAAGCAGGCGGCTGGCGTCAACCGGCAAAAGCAGGTTGACGATTCCCTGCTTAGGCGCGAAAGTGTACACCCTGGTCAGATTTTCAATACCATCAAATGACACGATCATACAAGCAAAGGAGACAACAATGAAACTTGGCGTATGCCATCTGTGGGGCGAAAGCATTGAGACTTTCCGCGAGGAACTGCGTCTCTCCAATCAACTGGGTTACGACATTATCGGCATCGGCGATTCACCTGCGGGTTGGCGTGAACTGTATATTTCCATGACCATCGCGGCACTGGAAACCGACAACGCCATTATCACTCCCTGGGTGACATCGCCCTTCCTGCGCCATCCCCTGGTGGCCGCAAGTTCACTCGCCACCCTGCAATCTCTCAGTGGCGGGCGCATCGCCATGGGGCTTGCCACTGGCGGCAGCAATGTCATGGCCGCAGGCCTGCACCCCGCCAACCAAAATCAGATCCGTGAGTACTGGGATGCACTCAAGGATCTGCTCGATGGCAAACCTGCCAGCTACGAAGGTCACCGGATTGCGCCCCTGCACCTGCCGTACAAAACGCCCATCTATTACTCCGCCTTTGGACCCAAAGCGCTGAAACTGGCGGGCGAAAAGGCCGACGGCGTAATCATGTTCACCAATATGGATCTCGACCTGACCGCGAAAAAAATCGCAGCGGTGCGCCAGGGCGCCATTGATGCCGGCCGCAACCCGGACGAGGTGGATATCCAGGTCACCGCCTTTTGTGCCATCCGCCCCACCCGCCAACAGGCCATTGAGGATCTGAAAGCCTTTATCGTAGTCAACGGCATGGCCATTCGCACCCCCGAGCTGCTGGCGCGGGTGCCAGAGCAACTCAAACCGGCACTGGCAGAATTGCAGCGTCGTTACGATCCCAGTGAACACGTGGTGGCAGGCGGCAAGAATGCCCGCATGCTCGATGATTTGGGGCCGGAACTGACTGATTACCTGGCAGGATTTGACTGTGTGATGGGCACGGAGGACGAGGTAAAAAGCCTGCTGAACGGCCTGGAAGACCTGGGAGTTTCGGCCTTTGTCACCAATATGCCGGGCCACGCCGACCGCGAGGGCAATATGCGCGACCTGGCAAGATTGATGAAATAGCAGGTGATGTTTCACGTAACACGTTTCACGTTGCACGTGGCTGCGTACTGCAACAAAGGTTCACATCCGATGTACGCGCCGCTGTGGGTATGCGGGTCGCTATTACGTGAAACGTGTTACGTGTAACGTGCAACTATTTGTCGCGAGACAGATCAGCGCGCTGTCCAGCCGCCATCCACCGGCAGTATATGACCAGTCACCATGGCGGCATCGTCAGAACAGAGCCACAGCATGGCGGCTGCCTGTTCGGACGGATCAATCAGACGCTTGATGGCATGGCCCTCGAGAAGACGGTTGATCACCATATTGCCCATTTCCTCGCCCCCCTTGAAATAGGCGGCAGTGGGAGTAACACCAGGGGCAATACAGTTGACCCGCACACCGCGCTCGGCATAGTTGAGGGCGGCAAATTTCGTCAGTTGCACTACACCCGCCTTGGCCGCTGCATAGGCAGCCCCGGATTCGGGCACATAGAGCAGTGCCGCCAGGGAGGTGACATTTACGATGGCACCGCCGCCGTGCTCGATCATATGGGCGATTTCGTGTTTCATGCACAGGTAGGTGCTTTTCAGGCTGACGGCAATGGTGCCGTCCCAACCCGCCGTGGTCTGGGCGTGAAACTCCGGGCCGTAGGCATCACCCACCACATCCCCGACAATATTGGCTGCCACTTTGATGCCGCCGAGTGTCTCCACGGTTTTGCTCACCAGGGCCTGCACTTCTTCTTCACTGGTGCAGTCAGCACGCAAAAAATGGGCCTCTGTGCCTGCGGCACGCAATTTTTCAACCATCGCCTCGCCCCCGGCAACATTGATGTCAGACAGCATCAAACGTGCACCTTCGCGGGCAAAGGCCTCGGCAGTGGCAGCGCCAATACCGGCTGCAGCGGCGGTGACCAGCACCGGTTTGTCCTGATAACGACCAGCCATTGTATTCCTCCAATTTGGTTATAGATTGTTGTCGTCTTGTTAGGGATTGATATTATTGCGATACGTTAAAAAATGCGGTGCGGTTGCACAATAAAAACACTGGAGCGGCTGAAATCAACAAACTTGCCTTCATCCTCAATAAGCATTTTCTGGGCGGCAACAAACTCCGCTGACAGATCACTCCCCACATCCATATCTTCCATGCGGTCAATCCACACCTCGGTAATGCCGTCGTAGGGCTCCAGAGTCATGCCCCGATCAATGCGAAACGGCTCCAGCAGCGCAGCATCAATAGTGTGGTTTTGCACATAGCCGCGCATCGGCGGCGCCAGCCCCTGTGCTCGCACGCTGGAAGCCAGTGGCGCATGCTTTTCCAGCCAATAGTGCTGGAACTCCTCGCGGCTCATACCGGGACGGCGATGCACACAGATAATCATCTTGAAGCCTGGCTCACTCGGACCCGGTTCAGTAAAAATGTCATGGGCCTCAACCATAAATACCCGCGAGCTGGTCAGATCCGCAAACTTCAGCTCGTCTTCAACCAGCATCTGCTGGGCTGCGATCAACTCGGGAGACAGGTTATCGCCCATATCGAGATCCTCGATGCGGTCAAGCCACACCTCGGTGATACCGTCATAGGGTTCGACATTCATGCCGCGCTGGTGGCGAAAGGCTTCCGCCGAGGGCACATCAAGGGTGTGGTTCTGCACATAACCGGTCATGGTTGGCGCCAGCCCGCGGGCGCGCACACTGGATGCCAGGGGAGCGTGGTTTTCCAGCCAGTATTTGTGAAACGCCTCACGGGATAGTTCCGGGCGACGGCGCACACAGATAATCATTTTGAGCTTGACGGGATGGGTTTGAGCGGCACTGGACGCTGCTGTCATTGTGGCTATACCTTGGTCGTTACTTTTATAGGATTGCGACTAGCTTAAAACAAAAAAGCCGGTATTAACCGGCTTTTTTCCATACCAAAGACATTTGTCTAGCGATTGGCATTCATCAGTCCGCGCACCGCCGCAGGCAGATCCGCAGGCAACACCACCAGCTTGCTGTTTTGCGACTTGGAGATATCCTTCATCGCCTCCACATAACGTTCACCGAGCAGGTAGACGGCGGGCAGCTCCTTGTCCTGAATGGCTTCTGTGACTTTCTCGATGGCTTCCTTGGTCGCCTCGGCCAGCACCACCTTGGCCTCCGCATCGCGGCGCGAGGCTTCGAGGCGGCCTTCCGCTTCGAGAATGGCGGCGTGCTTTTCACCATCGGCGCGGGTAACCGTGGCACGGCGCTGACGCTCGGCGGCGGCCTGTTCTTCCATGGCGTGCTGCATGGTTTTTGACGGGTTGATATCCTGAATCTCGACAGTTTTCAGGGTAATACCCCAGTCGGCAATATCATCGGAAATCGCCGCCTTGAGCTTGGCCTTGATATGGTCGCGGGATGACAGGGCATCATCGAGATCCATCTCACCGACGATGGAGCGCAGCGATGTCTGCACCAAAGTCTGGATGGCAATCTCGTAGTTCTCGATGCCGTATACCGCTTTCTCTGGCGTGAGGATATTGATATAGGCCACGGCGTTGGCAATGATCACCGCGTTGTCCCGGGTGATCACTTCCTGGGAGGGAATGTCGAGCACAATATCCTTGGTGGTGACCTTGTAGGCAACGGTCTCGATATAGGGAATGGTGAAATTCAGCCCCGGCGGCAATGTCCTGTCGAACTTGCCCAGGCGCTGCACCACCCATTTGCTGCCCTGGGGCACCAGCCTGACGCCTTTAAGCAGGGTAACAAGCGCCAGTATCAGCAGCGCGAATATGACAAAAATTCCATCCATTTGTTGATCTCCTTACAGTTTGATAACGATGAGCGCGTTGCCCGAAAATTCCTTGATATGTACCCGGTCGCCGAGTTGCACTGGCTGTTCACAGATAAACTCCCATTCGTCGTCGCCGAGAATCGGTGTACTGAAACGCACCATGCCGCGCCGGGTTTCACCGGGAATGCGGATGACCGTGCCCGACTCGCCAATCGCACCCTCGCGGGCAATACCCGCCTTGGTCTTGTCGGTCATGCGCGGTTTGAAATACTTGAACCAGAAAACCGCCAGACCACAGGAAAACAGCAGCCACAGCAATAACTGCACAAACGCCGGCATGGCGGGCACAAGCCACACCAGTATGCCAACAAGCACAGCCCCGATGCCGAACCACAGCAGGGTGAAACTGGTCAGGAATATTTCCGCCAGCACCAGCGCCACGCCGAAGAGTATCCAGTGCCAGTAAATCAGTGAAAATCCCGCTGCGTCCATGGTCATTCCTTCTTCGATACAGTATCAGCTGAGGCTTTTGTCGCTGACTTTCCCACTGCCTGGTTAACGATATGAATCCCGAACGGTGCCATCAGCAAAAAACCGGCAACAAGATACATCACGCCGCCGCGATCACCGATATACAGGAAAATGCCCCGCGCCACCAGCAGGGCACCAAGAATATCGAGCACCAGCAAGTGCCAGGGCAGGGTCAGCTTACGAGGATTTGTCATGGCATAATCTTCCTGATTGGCTATGGAGAAAGGGCCTAAAGCATATTACGCAGTTTCAGTTCTGCGGGATACGGCGACATATACCACGACTGCTCGATATAGGGATCGGGATTGCGGCGAAAATGGTGCTTGAGCAAAGTAATGGGCACCACCAGCGGCACCTCTCCGCGCAGGTATTGGTGGATGATCTCCACCAGTTCGGCCTTGTCCTGACTGTCAAGATCGGTTTTCAGGTAACCCTGAATATGTTGCAGCACGTTGACATGATTTTTTGTGGTGGCGACTTTTTTCAGGGTTGTCATGGCGTCGCCGAGGTATTGACTGGCCACATCGCCGAGATTGTCGGGTCGCGCTGTGGCGGCCAGTTTGCCGAGCTGGCGGGCGGCGTTCTGATCATGACTCATCAAAGTGAGTTTGATGGTGGCATGAAAGCCAGTCAGGGCTGCTACCGTCAGGCATGGCTCCACCCGGGTGCGCCAGTAGTGATAGATAAATACCCGCTGGATAAAATTTTCCCGCAGGCGAGCATCGCCCAGGCGCCCCTCCTCTTCCATGGGCAGATTGGCAAAACGGGCCTTGATGCCCGCCGCAAAAATACCGGTGCCACGGTTCTCGGGCATGCCCTTGCTGTTGTAGACCTTGACCCGCTCCATGCCGCAGCTGGGGGAGTCCTTTTTGAAGATAAAACCGTACAGCGGCGCAATGGCGTCAGCCTGGGCCGCTGTGTAATTGTGGAGTGCTTCGGTCACATCGAGATCGGGGTCCTTCACCCCCACCACTCTCAACATCCCGTCCCGCTCTACCTGGCGGATGGTGGGGCGCGGCACACCGAGGCCGATACCCACTTCCGGGCAAAAGGGCCGCAGTTCAAAATAATCACTGAGGGTACCGGTGATATAGGCATCGCGCTTGTGGCCGCCATTGTGACGCACTTCATTGCCCAGCAGGCAACTGCTGACGCCCACCGGAATTTTATCCGTGGCGGCTTGCTGTTCAGTACTCATACACCATCATCCAGGCATCTTCGCGACCGTAGGACGTAGGATAGTACCCTTTTCTGACTCCCTGTTTGACAAAACCGTGGCTGTTATACAGATCAATGGCAGAGCGATTGGAGTGCCGCACTTCCAGCAACAGGCGATTCGCCACCCCGCGATTGGCCTCGATAAAATATTCCAGCAGGCGTGCGCCGTGACCGCGGCGGCGCAGGCGGGGCGCGATGGCAATATTGAGCAACTCGGCTTCATCCAGCACCAGGCTGTACACCAGGTAACCACTGACCACCCCATCAATCTCCAGCACATACAGTCTGTGGCTGGCGAGGCTTTCGGAAAACTGCTGTTCACACCAGGGGAAAGCCGTGGATTTGGCATCGAGCCGGGCGATGGCCGGAATATCATCGGGCCGGGCCGCGCGGATCAGGGTGGAGTCGCTGGCGCTGGTGATCAGGTTCATGGTCTGATTCACAGTCAGTGCCGCAGTCAGTGACTGGCCAGAAACTTGATGGCCTGCCAGGTTTCGCCCTTGAGGCCGGGGTCGTGCTCCATTTCGTGGAGCGAGCGGGTCACTATGCCTTTTGCACCGCAGTGCAGGTCAAACTGCTGTCCCGCTTCAACGCTATGGCTGTCGGTGGCCACCAGGGCCGCCAACTCGCCCATCAACAGGGCATGGGTAAAGGGCTGCAAGCGGGCTTTTGCCTGCAGGAAAACAGAGACAAAATCCCGCGCACCCTGCAGATTCCTGGCCATGCCCTGCAGGCCAATGGCGGCAGTCTGGGGCCAGTCGATGAGGTCCACCGGTGGCAGGCTGTTGTCGAGGCACTTGATGGCTTTGAGCAGGTTGGTGAGCATGGTGATCTGTCCCGCCGTGGGGCGCTGGCCCGGCGGCATGGCGCTGAGCACAACCAGGCGATCCGAGGCCTGCCAGAATCCCAGCCGACACTCAAAGGGCTCTTCACTAGCCAGTTCACTGGCCAGTTCGCTGGTCTGCTGACCGGGCACATCAAGCACCGATCCCTGCCTGTCAGTGGCCGCAGGTTTCAGCGTCTTTTGTAATGCTTGCGCTTCGACAGCCGAAACCCTCTCCGGCTTGTCCTGCGTCTGCTGCGGCACATCCACGCGATCGGCAGACGAGATGGCCAATTCACTCTTCAGGCGCCGTGCCGCTTCACTTTCCGCGCCTGGCAATTCTGCCCGCGCTGAGATGTTCTCATCGATGTGGCCTGAAGCAAGCTGTTCGCCGCCGGATAGCGCGACCTCCTCGCCCATTTCATCGAGCGGGAGATAGCGCACAATCCCCAGATTGGCCAGATACCAGTCGCGACGGGGGCTGGCCACCGGGTTCAGACCCCTTCCATCTGCGGGTGCAGGCGACCGGGAGTGGTGAGCAGGTTAAGGGCGTTGAGATAGGCCCGGGCGCTGGCGACCAGCACATCGGTGTCCGCCCCCTGGCCGTTGACAATGCGACCACCCTTTTCAAGCCGCACGGTGACTTCGCCCTGGGCTTCAGTGCCCTCGGTCACGGCATTCACCGAATACAGTTGCAGGCTGGTATCACTGCGCGCCAGTGTTTCAATCGCCTTGAAGATGGCATCTACCGGACCATCGCCATCGGCGCTCACCTGGTGATTGTCGCCATCAACACAGATGGCGATCTCGGCATGGGGGGCGCGACCGGTTTTGGTGGTCACCGCCATCGAGACCAGGCTGTATTTTTCCTGGCCTTCTGCCATCTGCACTTCCGACACCAGCGCTTGCAGATCCTCGTCGTAGATTTCCCGTTTCTTGTCCGCCAGTTCCTTGAAGCGACCAAAGGCAGCGGCCAGTTCCGCCTTGCTGTCAAAGGTGATCCCCAACTCTTCAAGGCGGCTGGAAAACGCAGCGCGGCCCGACAGTTTGCCGAGCACAATGCGGTTGGCACCCCAGCCTACATCCTGGGCGCGCATGATTTCGTAGGTTTCGCGGTGCTTGAGCACCCCGTCCTGATGGATGCCGGATTCGTGGGCAAAGGCGTTGGCGCCGACGATGGCCTTGTTGGGCTGCACCGGAAACCCGGTGATGCTCGATACCAGACGGGAGGTAGGCACGATATGGCTGATCTCGATGCCGGTCTCCACCGGAAAGCGATCCTTGCGGGTGCGGATGGCCATCACGATTTCTTCCAGAGAGGCGTTGCCCGCCCGCTCGCCGAGGCCATTGATGGTGCATTCCACCTGGCGCGCGCCGTTCAGTACCGCCGACAGGGAGTTGGCCACCGCCAGCCCCAGGTCGTTATGGCAGTGCACCGAGAAAACCGCCTTGTCAGAATTGGGCACATTCTCGATCACGCGGCGGATCATGCGGCCATACTCCTCCGGCTCGCCGTAACCCACTGTATCGGGAATATTGATGGTGCCAGCCCCAGCATCGATCACCGCCTCGATAATGCGGCACATAAAGCCAAACTCGGAACGGCTGCCATCCTCGAGGGAAAACTCCACATCCGCAACAAAATTGCGCGCCAGCCTTACGGCGCTGACAGCCTGCTCCAGCACCTGCTCGGGCGTCATCTGCAGCTTGTATTCCATATGGATGGGGGAAGTGGCGATAAAGGTATGGATGCGGCCACTGTTGGCGCCTTTGAGGGCCTCGGCGGCGCGCTCGATATCCGGGCGCACGGCCCGCGCCAGGCTGCACACAGTACTGTCTTTTACGCTATCGGCGATGGCCTTGACGGCGGCAAAATCGCCGGGGCTGGAAATGGCAAAGCCCGCCTCGATCACATCGACTCGCAGCTTTTCCAGCGCCCTGGCTATGCGCAGTTTCTCATCCCTGGTCATGGAGGCACCGGGGCTTTGCTCGCCATCGCGCAGGGTGGTATCAAAAATAATCAGACGTTCTTTGGCGCTCATTCACTGGCTCCGGATGGCCTTTTGGGCGGGCATCATAATCGAATAATTTTCATTGTAAGGACAAGACTTTGCAACCCGGCAAGCACTACCGGGAGAGCGGGTATCCGCCAGGACAGTCTTACCCCTGGGTCTAAGGTGAGTGGCAGTGCTACAGGCGCTCGTCACCCCTGGGGCTGAAATTGTCCTTCGGCGTGCTGTCGTCATTAGGAGTGAGGTCGAAGTCGCGATTGCGCTCCGCCACTTTGGCGCCTTTGGGTTTGGCTTTGGTCGCACCCTTGCGGTAGCGGGCGTAGAGCCACACCAGCGGACCCGAGAGGGCATAAGCCAGGGCAAGCAGCAGCAGCACACGGGGCGGATCAATGGAGATAACCACAAAAATCATCGCCACGGCAATGATCATCACAAAGGGTACCTTGCCCTTCAAATCCAGCCCCTTGAGGCTTTTGTAGCGCAAGTTGGAGACCATCAGCAGACCGGCCATGGAGGTCACCAGTGCCGCCACCACTGCCAGCCAGGTGCTGGACGGCTCGTTGTAACCACTCCACACCATGCCCGCCACCAGGGCGGCTGCGGAGGGGCTGGCAAGGCCGATAAAAAAGCGCTTGTCCACCACATCCACCTGGGTATTGAAGCGCGCCAGCCGCAATGCCGCACAGGAGGCGTAGATAAAGGCCGCAGCCCAGCCCACCTTGCCCAGATCCTCAAGCATCCAGCTAAAAGCCACCACTGCTGGCGCCACACCGAAGGACACCATGTCGGACAGGCTGTCGTACTGAACGCCGAAGGCGCTCTGGGTGTTGGTCATGCGCGCCACCTGGCCGTCCAGCCCGTCGAAGAACATGGCCACGAAAATGGCCATGGCGGCGTGGTGGAAGTTGCCATTCATACCCGCCAGGATGGCGTAGAAACCGGCAAACATGGCGCCAGTGGTCAGCAGATTGGGCAGCAGGTAAATGCCGCGTCGCCGGGTACGGGCCTCTTCCTGATGTTCCTCGGGCTGGTCATGAGTACGGCTGTTATCGGGGTCTGATTCCATCGGCTCGGGCAACTTTGGTGGCAAAGGGAGTGGGCCATCAATGTACCACCGGGACCGCTGATTGTTAACCGCTTTGACCGGGTTGAGTCTCTTGTTTACTGATCGGAACGGTCAACAGGCTTTTCGAGCGCGGGGAGTGCATGCAGGATCAGCAAGGCCAGAACGGTACTGATAACGGCCATGGCCTCGTACCCCAGCCCCACTGAAACCCCTATAGCCGCTGTGAACCAGATCCCGGCCGCAGTGGTAAGGCCTTTGACATCACCGGGCTTGTCACCTTTGAGAATGGTACCCGCGCAGAGAAACCCCACCCCCGCCACGATACCCTGGATAACCCGACTCATGGCATCATTCATGGCGCCGTCCGGATCTGCCGCCACAATAAACAGCGTTGCTCCCAGGCATACCAGCATATGGGTCCGCAGACCCGCCGACTTGCCCCGCTGTTCCCGCTCAAAGCCCAGCAAGCCCCCCAGAAAGACAGCGACCAACAGCTTCAGGGTTACCCTGGTTGCCAATTCGATATCGTTCATATCGGAAAATTCGTCAGCCACAGTGGTAACGATTACATCCCAGGTACTCAAGCTGTTGTCCTTCAAAGTTCTGCCAGGGCGATGACTGTCTATTTGGCGTAGCTTTCTCGCGGAACCGCAATTATCTGCCGGAAATACTGAATCGACAGGAGCCAAGAAATTTTTCAGGGCTTTCGTGCCCAGAAGTTAAGGCAAGATAAACAGGCAAAAGTTCGGGACTATTAGCGGCTCCTAGCGGCTACTCTGTCGACAGACATTGACGCAAGCAACCGGAGTTTTCAGCGTGCTTGTTTTTTGCCTTGGGAGAAATGATTACCCGCACCTGAATTCACATGCCGGCATCATCAAACGGCAAAATCTCATTGTCAGCTGTTGAGGCATTGCTGTATCAAAACACATTTTTGCTACGCAAAAAAAAACGGAGGACCAAGTCCTCCGTTTTTTTGCCATGAGGCGTTATTACCCGTGAAAACTGCAATCTGTCACGGACAACGCGCTGTTAGTTCTTGCTCTTGTCGATCAGTTTGTTCTGGCCGATCCAGGGCATCATGGCGCGCAGTTTGGCACCCACTTCTTCGATGGGGTGCTCGGCACCGATGCGGCGGTTGGACTTGAGGATCGGGTTGCCAGCCTGGTTGTCGAGCATGAAGGTGTGCACGAAGCGGCCTTCCTGGATGTCTTTCAGCACGCGACGCATTTCAGCTTTGGTTTCGTCGGTGATAATGCGCGGGCCGGTGACGTAGTCGCCGAACTCTGCGGTGTTGGAGATGGAGTAGCGCATGTCGGCGATGCCGCCCTGGTACATCAGGTCAACGATCAGTTTCAGTTCGTGCAGACACTCGAAGTAGGCCATTTCAGGGGCGTAGCCCGCTTCCACCAGCACTTCAAAACCGGCCTGGACCAGCGCAGTGGCGCCGCCACACAGAACCGCCTGCTCACCGAACAGGTCGGTTTCAGTTTCTTCGCGGAAGTTGGTTTCGATAATACCGGAACGACCACCGCCGTTGGCGCTGGCGTAGGACAGGGCGATGTCCTTGGCGCGGCCGGAGGCGTCCTGGTAGATGGCGATCAGGGTGGGTACACCGCCGCCTTCAACATAGGTGCTGCGCACGGTGTGACCGGGGCCTTTGGGGGCGATCATGATCACGTCGACGCCGGGGGCAGGCACGATCAACTGGAAGTGGATATTGAGGCCGTGGGCAAAGGCGATAACCGCGCCTTCTTTCAAATTCGGTGCGATCTTTGAATCGTAGATATTGCGCTGGTGCTCGTCGGGAGCAAGGATCATCACCAGGTCAGCGCTTTTCACTGCGTCTTCGATCTCAGCCACTTTGAGGCCGGCATTCTCGGCTTTCTTCCACGAAGCGGAACCCTTGCGCAGGGCAACGGTAACGTTTTCGACACCGGAATCACGCAGGTTGAGTGCGTGGGCATGGCCCTGTGAGCCGTAACCAACGATGGTTACGTTCATGGATTTGATGATGGACAGATCACAGTCCTTATCGTAATAAACTTGCATGGTTGTTCACCTGTTACGTTGAAAGTGGATGAAATTAAAATCAGTGAATAAAAAAATCAAAGCCTCAGGGATTTTTCCCCGCGGGACAAACCGGACACACCACTGCGTACCACTTCGACAATATCGCCTTCCGGCAGTGAAGCGATAAACGCGTCGAGTTTTTCGCTGTTACCCGTCACCTGCACCGTGTAACCGCTGGGGCTGACATCGACAATCTGACCGCGAAAAATATCGACACAGCGCTTCACTTCGGCGCGCTGGGCACCACCGGCCTTGACCTTGAGCAGCATCAGTTCACGCTCAATGTGCGGGCCTTCGGTCAGATCCATCACCTTGACCACATCAATCAGCTTGTTGAGCTGCTTGGTGATCTGCTCGATGATCTTGTCATCGCCGTGGGTGGTGAGGGTCAGACGCGACAGGGTCTTGTCCTCGGTGGGCGCCACGGTGAGGGTGTCGATATTGTAGCCGCGCTGGGAGAACAGCCCCACCACGCGCGACAGGGCACCGGGCTCGTTTTCCAGCAGAATGGAAATAATGCGTTTCATCAGGTGCGCTCCGTTTTGCTCAGCCACAGATCCCGCATGGAGCCGTTGGGCGCCACGTGCATGGGGTAAACGTGCTCGCTCGGGTCCACGTAGATATCCATAAACACGGTGCGATCCTTCATGGCGAAACACTCGCGCATGGCGGCTTCGAGATCCTCGTAACGCTTGACCTTCATACCCACATGGCCGTAGGCCTCCGCCAGTTTGACGAAGTCGGGCAGTGAATCTTCATAGAGGATATGGGAGTAGCGGCTGCCGTACTGCATGTCCTGCCACTGCTTCACCATGCCCAGGGCCTGGTTGTTGAGGTTGATGATCTTCACCGGCAACTGGTGCTGGGTCAGGCTCGACAGCTCCTGGATACACATCTGGATGCTGCCCTCGCCGGTGACGCAGGCGACATCGGATTGCGGGAACGCCATTTTCGCGCCCATGGCTGCGGGCAAACCAAAGCCCATGGTGCCGAGGCCACCGGAGTTCACCCACTGGCGCGGGTTGTCGAACAGGTAGTACTGGGCGGCAAACATCTGGTGCTGGCCCACGTCGGAGGTGACATAGGCTTTACCCTCGGTCACCTTGTGGAGCATCTTGATCACGTCCTGGGGCTTGATGATATCGCCGCCGCTCGGGCCGTGGCGCGGCGCGGTATACAGACCGTGACGGCTGCGCCATTCCTCAATCTGTTCCCACCAGGCGGCAAGGGCTTCGGAATCGGGCTTTTTGCCGGATTCCTTGATCTGCTCGATCATGTCCGCCAGCACTACTTCGCAGGAACCGACGATGGGGATATCCGCCATCACGGTCTTGGAAATCGACGTGGGGTCGATATCGATATGAATAATGGTGGCGTTGGGACAGAACTTTGACGGGGTATTGGTCACCCGGTCGTCAAAGCGCGCGCCCACGGCAAGGATCACATCCGCATGGTGCATGGCGGTGTTGGACTCGAAGGTGCCGTGCATTCCGAGCATGCCAAGGAACTGGCGATCGCTGCCGGGATAGCTCCCCAGCCCCATCAGGGTATTGGTCACCGGATAGTTGAGCAGGCGCGCCAGTTCGCGCAGCTGCTCGGAGGCATTGGCCATGATCACTCCGCCACCGGCGTAGATCATCGGCTTTTTGGCGGCCAGCAACTGTTTGACGGCGCGCTTGATCTGACCCGAATGGCCTTTGGTGGTTGGCTGGTAAGAGCGGATCTTGACCTTTTCGGGGAATTTGTAGGCCACCTTGACATTGGGATCGGTGACATCCTTGGGAATATCCACCACCACCGGACCGGGGCGGCCAGTGGAGGCAACATAAAAGGCTTTGGCAATGGTCTCAGCGATATCTTCCTGGCGCTTGACCAGATAGCTGTGCTTCACGATGGGGCGGGAGACACCGATCATATCGGTCTCCTGGAAGGCATCATCGCCGATCTTGTCCTGGGTCACCTGGCCGGAAATCACCACCAGCGGAATCGAATCCATATAAGCGGTGGCAATGCCGGTAATGGCATTGGTAGCGCCGGGACCGGACGTCACCAGCACCGCACCGACTTCACCGGTGACGCGGGCATAGGCATCCGCAGCATGGACTGCCGCCTGCTCATGGCGCACCAGAATATGATTGACTTTGTCCTGCCGGAAAATGGCATCGTAGATGTGCAGTGCGGCACCACCCGGGTAGCCCCAGAGATGCTTGATGCCTGCATCGTGCAGGGCACGGATCAGGATATCGCCGCCAGATAGTAATTCCACTGTGATACACCCTCTTGTTTGCAACAAAAGGCCAAGCCGGGAAGGGGGAACCAATATCGCTGTACATCACAGGTTTGCGAGGGCAACACACGGTCAGGCTTGTTGATTACTTCGCCGGGTTCAGACCGTATCAGGACTGCTGGTAGGCAGCTCCTGTCTGTAAATGGCCAGCGAGCGCTGTTCACGCCCATCTGGAAATGGCTTAAGCCAGAAAATGCCAGCGCTGCTGACAGGGGCGCAACTCTAGCACTTTTTGCTCAATAGTCAACCACTTCGCCCCCGCAAGGCGGATCTGGCGCACCAGTGGTCATTGCTTCAGTGGCGTAGTAATCTTGGCACTGTCTTAAACCACTGCTGGCTTAAACCACAGCTGGCTGGCACAAGTAGAAGCGCAACAAATAAACACTCCAGCGCGACGGTCACACAAGGGGCATCATGAGAACGATCATCACAGCACTACTGCTCATCCTGGCATTCAGCACCCCGAGCCAGGCGGCCAAGGTTTACAAATGGGTCGATCAGGACGGCGTTACCCACTACACAGCCCAGCCGCCCCACAACAAACCGGCTGAAACCCTCAATATCAGGACCGGGGAATCGCGCCCCGCAGAAAAACCCACGAATAAAGCTGACCCTGAAACCGCTACAGCCGCTAAAGATGTTCCACCTGAATCAACGAAACCTGCGGCAAAGCAGAAGATGAAGAGCACGAAAGACCCCGAGCGTTGCGAGCAGGCCCGCAGCATCCGCGAGACCCTGATCAACAACAACCGGGTAAGGGTAAAGGATGAAAATACCGGCGAATATACCTACAAAACCCAGGAAGAGCTGGAGCAGTGGCGGGAAAAAAACGCCGAGGATATCCGCACCTACTGCCGCTGAAGCAGCGGCTTTTTACTGGCCGGTCTGCTCGTCGATCTGGCGCACGCGCTCCTGGGCATCCCGCTCTATTTGCAGCTTGATGTTTTCAACTTTTTCCACTTCCTCCTTGAAGATTGCCTCGGCCTTGAGGTCGCCCACCTTGTCGCGATTCATCAAGCCATAAGTCACAGCGCCAACCAGCAACACACCCACCAACAGTCGAATCATCAGAACACCCTTGCCATATTGGATAACACAGATAGGGATGATCTTAGTGAGCAGATGCGCTGACGGGAACCCCCACATGACCAGTGGCCCAATGAAGTGGATAAACGTCGCAATCTTGCCCAGCCATCATTAAAGCAACCATTACCTGGCCGGTGAAGCTCCTTCAATATCAGTTCCGAAAACGGGCAGCATTGAGCGCCGGTAATGACTATTATCGAACCATGGAACTGACCCCCGACATCTGTTATTCCGCCCTGCTGAGCCGCGACCCGCGCTTTGATGGCCGCTTTTTTGTCGGCGTCTCCAGCACCAGGATCTACTGTCGCCCCGTGTGCCGGGTAAAACCCCCCAAGGCCGCCAACAGTCACTTTTTTTCCAGCGCCGCCGCCGCTGAAAAAGCCGGCTACCGCCCCTGCCTGCGCTGTCGTCCGGAAATTGCCCCCGGCTACGCGCCCGTGGACAGCGGCCAGAATCTGGCCTGGGCCGCCAGAACATTGATGGATCAGGGCCTGCTGGACCAGCACGATAGCGAAGTCCTCGCCAGCCGCCTCGGCATTTCCAGCCGCTATATGCGCAAGATTTTTCAGCGTGAATTCGGCGTCAGCCCGGTGGAATACAACCAGTCACGGCGCCTGCTGCTGGCCAAACAGCTGTTGACCGACACCCGCCTGAGCCTCAGCACTGTAGCCATGGCCGCCGGGTTCAACAGTCTGCAACGCTTTAATGCCACCTTCCGGGAAAAGTACCAGATGCCGCCGTCAAAATTCCGCAGCCGGGAAGTCGCAGGGAACGAGGATGGCGTCTGGCTGGAACTTGGCTACCGCCCGCCCTACGCCTGGGAGCAACTGCTTCACTTCCTGCAACCGCGCCTGATTGCCGGGGTGGAGGCCATTTCAAACAACCGCTACCGCCGCGTGGTGGCCTGGATTGATTCCGAAGGCAAGCTTCACAGCGGCTGGTTTGAAGTGAGCCATCTGGCGGCAAAACAGCGTATCGGGGTAAAGCTGGCCCACTCCCTGTTGCCGCAACTGGGCGCCATCAGACACAGGCTGGGGTATATGCTCGATCTTGCCCACAACCCGGTGGAAACCGCCGCCGCCCTCCACGATGTAGAAAGCTGGTGCAACGGACTGCGCATACCTGGCTGTATCGACGGCTTTGAAGCCGCTGTGCGCGCAATCGTCGGCCAGCAGATTTCTGTCACAGCGGCGATCAAGGCGCTGCATCGCTTTGTTGACCGCTTCGGCATCGAGGTCGCCACGCCTTTTGCAGACCTGACCCGAGCCTTCCCCCCCGCCGCAACCATTGCAGGGTTGTCGGTGGCGCAGATTGCCGAACTGGGCATTATTCGCCAGCGCGCCAATGCCATCATCGAGCTGGCAAAGTGCAGCCATGGCGACCCTGGCCTGCTCCAGCCAGGCCTTGACCCGGAAGACCAGATCAGGCGGTTAATGGCCATTCCCGGGATTGGCGACTGGACCGCCCAGTACATTGCCCTGCGGGCACTTTCCCATACCGATGCCTTTCCCGCCGCAGATGCTGGCGTGCTGGCAGCGTTGTCAACCATGACTGGCTACAAAATGACTGGAAACAAAACGGCAGGATACAAAATGACGGCAGCACAAGCGCGCCAGCTGTCCCAGCAATGGCGACCCTGGCGCAGCTATATGACGGTGCATTTATGGAATCTCAATCAACCCCGAGGACCGAAGGAGCAACCGTGACCATTTATTATCAGGACTTCGCCACACCACTCGGGACTCTGCTTCTCACCAGCAATCGACAAGCACTTACCGGGTGTTATTTTCTGGGCCAGAAGCACTTTCCAGCCTCATACGGTAAAAATTCGCAAAGCGAGTGGATACCGGTAACAAATGATCCGGTACTCAAGGAAGCCCAACAGATAATTGAAGATTATTTTCGCAGCGGAGTAGTCGACTGCCGCATCACACTGGCGCCCCAGGGCACCGAATTCCAGCGTCAGGTATGGAGTACCCTGCTGACAATCCCGCCAGGGCAAACCCGCAGCTACAGCCAGATCGCCGCAGCGATGGGCAGACCAACAGCGACCAGGGCCGTGGCTGGCGCCATCGGACGCAACCCCGTCAGCATATTGATACCCTGCCACCGTGTTGTCGGCAGCAATGGATCGCTGACGGGATACGCTGGAGGGATCGAAAGAAAACAAGCCTTGCTGCGACTGGAGGGGGCTCTGTGATCAAGCGCTACTCTTTGCACAACGCCGGTCAGTCCACAAGCCGCCAATCAGGAATGAGTGCGCAATTATGACTCGTTGGTTGCTTTTTCATGGTGGCGCAAAGCCGCCTGTAATTGATCGGTGGCATCCTGAATATGCAGTGCCACATCGTCAACAAGCTCGCGGGTTTTTCCCTCCACACCACTCTGCCGGGCATCGGCAGCCAGCCCCGCCAGATGCTGTTCCGCCACAAGGCGCTGTTCAATAATCTTGCTGGCACCATCGCTTGCAAACAGTGCCGTGAGCCGGTGAATCAGGTTGGCAACGGTCTCGCGGTCATCATCCGGTTTTCCCGGCAACTCTCCCAGTTCCCGCAATGCTGCATCAACCCGCTCTACAAAGGCTTGGCGGTTCGAAGCCAGCTCTTCCATCAGCGCCTTTTCTGTCGATTTTTCGAGAATGTCTATCGCATAATGGAAATGATCAACACTTTCCTGCAGTGCTATGCCCAATGCATTGAGACTGGCCTGTTGTTCGTTGCGGATAATGTTCATGATCATATTTCCTCATCCCCGCCTTTAGGGCGCGGCACGATAATTTGCAGAGCACGGTGAACTGATTGGCATTGTGCAGGCGTATCCGTCAGGTATTCACCATCGGCATGCACCTCCAGGCGCCGGGAAGTTTGGATGGAAATATTTTTCCCCTGAATATTGAACACCTGTTCTGACTGGTGATGGGCACCAGTTCGCAATAAAGGGCTCAGTGTCAGCAGTTGCAGAAACGTCAGTGGTTTGAGACTGTAGAGTGTCAGTTTGCCATCATCAATGCGTGCATTTTCATGGACCAGATTGCCCCCGCCATAATAACGACCATTGCCAACAGTCACATGCATCGACTGCATTTTATAGTCAACACCATCCACATTAATCTTCAGGCGAAACGAACGGCGATGCGAAAGAGCCGCCAACAAGGCCTTGAGGTAGCTGAAAACACCCCAGTGCTTTTTGACTTCCGGGGTTAATTCACCGGTGATTTTCGTGCCAAGCCCCATATTGGCAACATTAAAATAGTAATGGCCATTGACCATGCCCAGGTCCACCCACTGGCAATGGCCTTCGATAATAATGCGGCATGCTTTATTGAGGTCATCGGGAATACCAAGCGTGCGAGCCAGATCATTGGCAGTACCCAAAGGCAATATGGCCAGAGTTAATCCATGCTGATGCAAGGAACCCGCCACACTGTTCAGTGAGCCATCGCCGCCGGCTACGATAACCCTATCAATCTCATCTTTATGCGCGGCAATGATCTCGTCTGTGTTGGCGGATTTTTCCGCAGCAGCCCTGATCAGGGTTACTCCTGATTCTTCCAGCAAGTCGCAGGCCTCCTGCAACTCAGGGCTATCGCCGCGTCGACTGTGGCGGTTGGCTAGCAGCAGTGCTTTTGGCATCAGGTCATTTTCCACAAAAAAGTATCGGGCCACAGAGAGCATCGGGCAATAGGGCAAGGGAGTAGTGATCATCGGGGATGAGGCCATGGGGCAAGTCATCCATCAAGGGGCGCCTCCACCTTGCCATGCTCCTGTAGTTGGCGCGCCATAAGCCAGCACAGCAACGCCCAGCCGGAGCCTGCAGCCCAGCCTGCGAGCACATCGGTTGGCCAGTGAACCCCCAGATAAACACGACTTATCCCGACAATCACGGAAGCGGTTACTGCGACCAGCAGAATATAGGCCTTCACCCTGCGCTTGCGTTCACTGCGCGCCAGCAGCGCTCCCAGTGTCAAGTAAGTGCTCGCAGCCAGCATAGCGTGGCCACTGGGAAAACTGGCGGTATACACCGTGGTACTGTGGGGAACCAGGTCAGGCCGTGGCCGATCATAGCTATTCTTCAGCATGGTACTCACACCCATCGCGCCCAAGGTTGCGACCAACACGACGACAGCCATGTGACGTCGCGCCGTGAGTACCAGATAGCCTATAACGGCAAGCGTAACCAGACTGAGAACTGCCATGCTCCCCAAAGCAGTAAAATCACGACCCATTTCCTCTACCCAGCCAGGTCCGATAGGATCTTGCAAACCTGACGAACGCATTGAGAGCAATATCCAGCGATCAAAATCACCGGTTTCGCCGTCTGCAACTTCATCAGCCAGTTCGACAAATCCCCACGCCAGCGTCATCACTGCACACAGCACCACCAGAACCAGCAGTTCACGACTGCCAATCCATTGCAACAGGTCCGACCCGCGCGACAGCAACCAGTGCGACCTGCGCCGCTGCAACACTGCACCGGCAACAGGCCTTATCCTGTCAGCCCATTTCACAGCCGAAAAATCCCATAGCGCAACTCATGGCGGACCATGCCCCATGACAGCAACCTCAGGCATACAAACTGTCGCATGTATTTATCGCTCATTCCTGGTCAGCGCCCGTTATGCCATTGTGGTTTTGCCAGAGTGAATAGGGAGGGCTAGCGGAAAATACCCACGCCCACACCAAAGTGCACACGGGGTTCCCTGGCCTCATCAGCCGGTGGCCACAGATAAAGATCATCCCCGCGCAATACGGGGTAGCGATAATCTGCCTTGCCCACCTGCCCGAGGCGAATTTCTTCCAGCCTCCCCACCGCTGTGACCATGCGCCCTGTACTGTAATCCTGTGGCTCCAGGTATCCTGGATAAATCACCAGAAAGCGGCCCAGTGAATCTTTTCCTGCGTCGGGTTGCTGACTGCGATAGAGGGGAAAAGCCAAAATTTCCAGCGTAGTGGAATCTGCCTTCGGCTCCGCCTGGATAATACGACCACCCCACACAACCGTCTCATCCATTGCGCCATCAACATCGGCCAACACATCGGCAGGATCGAGCCGCTTGTTGATATGGTCGCCCGAAAAGCCCGGCCCGGATGCGCAACCGGCGATCAATAACGCACAAACCCCTGCTATCACTACAAAAGGGCGGAAGACCATTGCGACTCCTTAGCCATTGCGACTTCTTAAGATGCTGTACTGAATGACCACTCCACCAGCAAACTGGCAGCCCTGCTCACCATAAGCAGTCCCGCTCACCATAGAAAGTGGTATGGGTAATTCCTGTAACGGTAGTAAGGGTAAGGCCCAAAAGGATATGCCCAGGGTGAATCCCAGTAAGGATCGTGGACAGCAGGCCTGCGTTCAGGCAGCGGCGACCACAGATGCAACCCCTCAACCTGAACAATCGGATAATGGTAATCGTACTCACCCACTTTGCCGGTTTTCACCCCGCTCAGCGCCCCCACCACAGTAATCAGGGTGCCGGATTTGAATACTTCCGGATCAAGAAAATCATCGCTGGCCACCATAAACCGGCCAGGACTCTCCCCCGCTTCAGTGGGGCGACTGTTACCTTGCAACGGTCGCGCAAGCACTTCAAGTTGCGAACCACCACTGTTATTCACTGTCTTGACAACACTTCCACCCCATCGGACCACCTGGCCCCGATACTGGTCCGGGTCATTCTGAACCGCTGCAAGGGCTATTTCTGGCGCTGAAACCGGCCGATCCACTGCTTCAGGTATACCGGCACAGCCAGCCAGCAACAACACCACGAAAACTACAACCGCATTAGCTTTCACACTAACCTCTCTGGCACATCACAGATACATGACCTCAAAACTTGCCCGTCAAATATCTGCACATGCCTTAAATATTCTTTCCAGCTTGTTGTGTCTGACAACCAAAGCACAGCTGCGTTCAGCAGGCGCGATATTGCCATTTGCACACCGAGGACGAGCACTCATATGAACCTGGCAGGCACAAAGATCCTGCTGACCATTTCATTGCATCTGTCGACCCTGGAAAATAGAGCATTTAAATCATCCCGTTAACGCGAGACTCAATATCCACATTCAATGAATTTTAAAAAACCCGGAACTGATAATTTTTTTGAAAGTCTATTCCACTGCACAGCCCAAGTAACTTGTATATTGAACAACTCGTTACAGTGAGCAACTTACAAAAAGTAACTTACAAAATCTGGTTATATTCTTAACTTGACTGCTTGGAGAAGACCATGAACGACGACATCATTGCAGGAAAATGGAAACAGCTTAAAGGCAAGGCACGTGAAAACTGGGGAAAGTTGACCGATGACGATTTTGACAAGGCAGAAGGCACGCGGGAATACCTGGTTGGACGCGTGCAGGAAAGATACGGTGTTGCCAAAGATGATGCCGAACGCCAGGTCAAAGAGTTCGAAAAAAGTCTGTAATCCTTTTCTGTGACGGGAACCGGATAGTCAAATCATCCGCAACATCCTCAACAGATTCAATATTCAGACAGTATCTGCTTATGTGAAACGTCCACTTCTGATACAAGGAGTGGACGTTTCTAGGGTCTGTTAACCCTTGCCTGGAAAGACTATATGCAGCGCATCAAAAACCGGGGCAGCAACGCCAGTAGCAGCTAGGGTCTGTTCACACCCTGACTCTTCATATAAGCCACCAGTTGATCGAGACAAATAGACCAACCCTGGTGAAAACCCATCTCCTCGTGTTGCTTTTTACTGGCTTCGTCAGGATGCATGGCAATGGCAGTGTAGCGACTGCCCGTGCCCTCGGATTCAATCAGAATCATGGCGGTGAAAAAGAGTCCCGAACCAGACACAGGCCTTGGCGCAGGCCTGAAGCCGGGCAGCAGCGCGTCAGTCCACACCAGCTTTCTGTTTTCGACAATATCGAGGTAACAGCCCGCGTTGGGGAATTCCTCTCCCTCGGGAGAACGCATGGTTGTCTGAAAACTGCCACCTGGGCGCAGATCTATCTCACAATCAGTTACTGACCAAGGCGCAGGACAAAACCAGGGCATCAGATGATCCGGTTGAGTCCAGGCTTTCCAGATCAACGCCGGGGGAAGATCCACGCTGCGCTCCAGGATCAGGTCAAGCTCGGGGTTGATAGCATGTTGCGATAACGTGTTCATTGCACAAACTCCTCCATTTTTAATCACTGGTGACTGTTACAAGTTTAATCGGCCAGAACCTGGCCGATGAGCAAAGCAGATGTTTTGGCTACACGCTAGCAAGCTGTTTTAAACAGCCTGTATCACCGGCATATCGTCGAGTTCCTCCAGCGGTCTAACCTCCACGGTGCCAACCCTGTTTGTCTGGATACGGGCGGCAACCGCCACGGCCTCATCCTGATTGGCCACATTGATCAAAAAATAACCCCCCAGTTGCTCGCGGGTTTCAGCAAAGGGGCCGTCGGTAATGAGCGTTTTGCCATTGCGCACTTGCAGGCTTCTGGCGGTTTTCACCGGTTGCAGTGGCGCGGCATCCACATAACGGCCCTCCCGGTGCAACTCGTGGCAAAGGGCGATGGATTTGGCTTTAAAGGCCTCGCGGTCGTGTTCAAGCCAGACGGCTTCATCGCAATAGATCAGCAGCAGGTATTTCATGGCATTCCTCAGTAACGCTTAACAGTGGAGTGGTTTTGAATAACAGTCGATTGGGACAAGCAACATTCGACAAACGTTACTGAACAGGCAAGGTTTGCCTGACTGCACAGTCTGAACCCCACCCGAACAGCCAGAACCATAACCAGGCAGTTCCGCTTGAGCGCCCTTGCCGCTAGACTGTGAGCCACACCCAATAACTAATAAAAGATCATTTAAGGAGCGTTTAGCATGCCATCACCAGCGTTGTCACTGGACATCCCCTCCCACGTACCACCCGAACTGGTGATGCCATTTCCGCTGCATTTGGGTGCCACTACCTACGACAATCCCTACGACACTGTCATTCCTGCCATACACAATATGCCCCCGGCTTTCTGGGCGCCGAATGCCTGGTCCGGTATGGAACCGGCCTGGGTGTTTCGCCGTGCCGAGGACCTGAACACCATCTTTCTCGATACCGAGCATTTCTCCAGCAAGGATGTGGCTCCCTTTGCCGCCCTGATCGGCGAAAACTGGCTGATGCTGCCCCTAGAAGCCGATCCGCCGCACCACGCCAATTACCGCGCTCTGCTCACTCCGCTGCTGACGCCCAAGCGCGTGGCCATGATGAACGACCGGGTTCGCGAACACGCCCGCACCTATATCAACCGTTTCAAAGACAATAATGGCTGCGACTTTATCCGCGAATTTGCCGCCCGCTTTCCCATCGCCGTGTTTCTCGAACTGTTTGGCCTGCCCATTGATGAGGTTGAACAATTCCTCACCTGGGAAGACGACCTGCTGCACAACCCCGACCTGGGCGTAAAAGCCGACTCTGTGAGGGCCGTGAAAAATCACCTGATGTCCGTGGTGGATGAACGCCGCAAAAATCCCCGCGAAGATCTGATCAGCCTATTCACCCACGCCACGATCCAAGACCGCCCCGCCACCAGCGATGAAATCTGGGGCTTGTGCCTCACTCTCTACACCGGTGGCCTCGATACCGTCACCAACAGTCTCGGCTGGCATTTCCGCTATCTCGCCACCCACCCTGAACAGCAGCAATTACTGCGCAATAACCCGGCGATGATTCCCGATGCCGTGGAGGAATTGCTACGCGCCTTTTCCATCGCCACCATCACCCGCACCTGTATCAAGCCGGTCACCATCAGCGGTATACGCCTCGAACCGGGCGATAAGGTTATGGTCTCGACACCCCTGGGCAGCACCGACCCTGAAGCCTACGACAAACCCAACGAAGTACAGTTTGACCGCAAACCCCGGCATATGGCTTTTGGCAGTGGCATTCACAACTGCGTTGGGTTGCGCCTGGCGCGGCGGGAATTGCACATTGCACTGGAAGAGATACTGGCCACCCTGCCCCCTTTCCGACTGGCGCCGGATGCCCGGATTCTATCCAGCCTGGGGGGCGTGATTTCGCAGAAGAATTTGCCGTTGGTGTGGTGAGTGGCAAGGTGGGAAAAGAGTGTGAAGCTACCTTTACTCAGAAGGCTGTATGTAAAGGGAGATGGGAGATGGGAGATGGGAGATGGGAGATGGGAGATGGGAGATGGGAGATGGGAGATGGGAGATGGACGAATATTCACCTCTCCCATTTCCCGTACAACATTTCCCTGTCTAAGCCGCTATAACCAGTTTTTAAAGCGATCCGTATAGAACCGGAAGCTGTCGCTGATCATTTCCTCAGTCATGCCAAAAGCCTCAGGCGTGGCGCGATGCAAACCTTTGGGGTTTTCGTCCTGCCAGTTACGAATTTTAGTCGCCAGAGTTTCGTCAAACTCCCAGCCGAGATGCTCGTACAAACCATAAATCTGTTCGGCAGGGTCCTGCACCTGGCGGCGGTGGGAAATATCGTAAAAGCGGTCTTCGCCTATCCTGTCGCGCACGGCCAGGGTTCGCGCCAACGCTTTGGTCCAGCGCTCGATTTGCTGGGGGCCGAGCGCGATCGGATCGGGATTGGCAATAAAAGCCGAACGGAAGCGCTGCATAAACGAACACATTGAAGTGACTGAGCGCACCGGGTCGCGATGGGTCATCACAAAGCGCGCATCGGGATACACTGTTAACAATGCCTCGATGCCAAACAAATGCGGAGGCGAGCGCAAAAACCAGCGGTTGGGCGGGCAGCGCCATTGCAGCAATTTAATGGCGCGTTTGTGAAAGCGGTAGGCGGGTTCCATATCAAAATCAGGGCTGGCGGCCCAATCGGCGTAGCTCGGCACATTCAAAAATGTTTCCAGTGCTGGCGTGGCGAAGGTATAGGTCAGCATGTAGTAACATTCGGTCGGCCCCATAACATCGCGCGGCAGCATATTGCGCAACTCCGGCACCATGGCCTCCAACTGCTGGTTGCCCGCTTCACAGGCGGCAATGCGCGGGTCGGTAAACTGGGTGGCGGCCTCGGGCGGCGGGCACAGGCGATTGGCTTCCCAGTCGCGCAGCACGCGGGTGTTTTTGTCCAGCGACATGATAAAACCGTGGGCAGTGCTGCCAGTGCGTGGCATGCCCAGGCCAAACACCGGCGCCACTACCTCAACGTCGTCGATCTCGGGATTTTTCTTATAGCAGGCTTCAACTTCGAGCAGATTGATGAGGCCGCCAATCAGCATTTCCGGCGCGCCGACCACCCCCAACTCCGACAGCTCACATTCGTCATTGATCGATTTGACCAGTCTGTCCAGCGGCGCTATATAGCCGTCATCGCCAAAATCGCGCAAACCTGTGCGCTGTTGTGCCTGGTCAATAAGGTATCCGGTATCAATCATAATTTAGCCTTTATTGTATTTATCGCGGGTAAAGCAGCACTTTAATAAAGCAACTGTATTAAAAGGCGTCCAGACTATACTATGGCGCTTATGCTTGTAAACAATCCCCAGAGGCCGCCCAGCACATCGTGGCTGGCGATTTGGCAGGCCAATCTGGAAGCGGGCTGTGAAGCCGATGTGCAACAGGCACAAGCACCTGAAATCACCACAACTAACAATAAACTAAAGGTAAACAGACACATGACAACCAATGTTTTTGCGCTGGTAGAAATCGACCCGGCAAACCTCAACGATGTGGACCGGCCCGTCTATGAATGGCTGACCCAACGCTTTGGCGCGGCACCGCTGGAATTCAAGCGCCTGTTGCGCTGGCGTCTTGGCTGGGAGGCAACGGTCACTATCGACGGGGTGCCAACCGGCGTGCTGGTGCGGGCCACCCGGGGCGAAGGATTTCGGGCGCCGATTCCTCTCGACCTGGAAGCCAGGTTGCACGATGTGATGGAGCAACACGGCGTCCGTGCGCCCCATGTGTACGGCATGATCGACAAACCGTTTGCCATGGTGATGGAACGGCTGGAAGGGGGTATCAACACCGAGTTGATAGAAGATGCCGACGCCCAGTGGAAGGTGCGTGCCGAATATATCGAGATGCTCGCCAGGCTGCACGCCATACCCGTAGAGGAATTTGCCAAGGTCGGGCTTGCCCTGCCAACCACTCCGAATCGGGGATCGCTGGAATATTATCAGGGGCACATCACCGCCATGCGCAACCACCTGGCGCCCCGCTCCCTGCCGTTTCTGGAATTCCTCGATAAATGGCTGGTGAACAACGCGCCGCAGCACCGTGATCGGGCAGCCCTGGTCACCGCCGACTCCGGGCAGTTCATGTATGAGGGTGACCGCATGACCGGCCTGATCGACTTTGAACTGGCCTATATCGGAGACCCGGCTGCTGAATTTGCCGGTATGCGCGTACGCGACACCAACGAACCGCTGGGCGATATTGGCCGCTTGCGCGATCTTTACGAGCAGTTAACCGGCGACCATATCGACCGCAAGTTGATCGCCTACCACAGCGCAGGCTTTGCTGGCAGTGCTGGCCTTCTTACCTTCCCCATGGCCTACGACTGCGAGCCGGATGTTGATTACGTGGCATATCTGCATTTTTCCATCTGCATGGTTCGCTGGGGTTTACAGGGTGTTTTCGAGTGTATGGATATGGAGCAGGAGCCAATCACTCCCCCAAGGCAAAACCCCACCCTGCCTTTCTCTGGCGCAACCAAACAACTCAAGGCGCTGATGACTGGCTGGAAAACCGACGACAAGGCTCTGATCTATCATTTTGAGGGTGCCGCCGCACTGGCAACCTATCTCGACCGGTGCCTGGTCTATGGTCAGGATATTCTTGAGTCTGACCTGGCGGATATTCAGGCGCTGATTGGCCGCAAAGTATCCACCCGGGAAGAAGCGGATCAGGCGCTTGCAGCGTGGATTCGCGATGCGGGTCAAGAGCACGAACCCGCACTGGCCAGACTGTTTGACCGCTGGTTACAGCGTCAGAGCTTTTTGCTTGAGGGCTGTGGTTCACAGGCGCATCTCACGGAATGCACGCTACAGCCTATTGCACGTCGGGGTGATGATACGCAGGCGTAGCACCGAATCAACACCGGCCGCACCTCGCGTGGTGTGAATTGCGTGTTATTTCTGAAGAGATACTGGCCAGACTACACCCGCTATGGCATTCCCGGTGCTTGATGTACAAGATCAAAAGATCCAGTTATCGATCCATCTTGCTTTTCAATTGGAGCGTCATCTTCGAAACCTTTTAAGGGGTCCATATTTTCCTTTTTAACAAAATATTTATGGTTCGAAATTCTTGATCTCAATCCTGACAAGCAGTCTGCGATAGCAGTAAAAGGTAACTGACTTACTCCGCATATACAGTTTACTCAATATTCCTGTAAGCCAGCGCTTCACGAATCTTGTTTGCCAGTTCGGCGCGGCGGTAGGGTTTGCTGACCATCACTTCGCCGCCCACCAGTTTGTGGCCGTGCAGCACCGCATTTTCGGTGTAGCCGGAGGTGAACAGCACCGGCATATGGGGGAAGCGCTGCCGCACTTGCTCAGCCAGTTCGCGACCATTGATACCGCCAGGCATGATGATATCGGTAAACAGCAGGTCGAAATCGCTGTGGTGGGCAAGAATTTCCAGCGCCTCGGGGCCACTGGCAGCACTGATCACCTCGTAACCGAGACTGCTGACCAGGGTTAGCACAAACTTGCGCACCAGTGGATCGTCCTCCACCAGCAGGATTTTTTCGCTGCCGGTGGGTTCTGCCAGCGCGCTGGCCTGGGGTGCCGGTCTTTCGACACCGGGGTTGCGGGCGCGTGGCAGGTAGAGCTTCATGGTGGTGCCCACCGACTGCTCGGAATAAATCTTGATATGGCCGCTCGACTGTTTGATAAAGCCGTACACCATGCTCAGGCCAAGACCGCTGCCCTTGCCCACTTCCTTGGTGGTAAAAAATGGATCGAAAACCCGTGCCAGCACTTCGGGGGAAATACCGGTGCCGGTATCCGACACGGCCAGCAGCACATAATCCCCCGCCTGGGCATCGGGGTTGTGGCGCACATAATCGTCATCGAGATGGACATTGACCGTTTCGATGGTGAGTCGCCCGCCCTCGGGCATGGCATCGCGGGCGTTGATCGACAGATTCAGCAGCGCATTTTCCAGCTGGCCGGGGTCGACCAGAGCTGGCCACAGCTCGGCACTCTCCTCCACCTGTATCTCGATATTTTCACCCAGGCTGCGACGCAGCAGGGATGTCATTCCTGTCACCAGGGTGCTGACATCGATCACCTGCGGGTCCAGGGGTTGGCGGCGGGCAAAGGCCAGCAGGCGGCGGGTCAACTCGGCGCCCTTTTCGGCAGCGGTGAAGGTCATCTTCGCCATTCTCTGGCTGCGTGGGTTGTGTTCGAGGTCGGTGACCAACTGTTCACTGTTACCCATCACGATGGTGAGCAGGTTGTTGAAATCGTGGGCGATGCCGCCGGTGAGGTGGCCGATGGATTCCATTTTGTGGGCGTGGCGCAGCTGTTCCTCCGCCTCGTGCTCGACAGTGAGATCGCGCACCATGGCGACAAAAGCCTGGCCCTCGCCGATGACAATGCGATTGAGCAGTATGCTGATCGGGAATGTGCTGCCATCCTCACGCTGCCCGCGCAGGTAGCACGGCTGGTTGTGATTGTCGTGGCTACCGCAGTATTGCAGGCTGGCGACGTAATCGTCGTGCGAATCATCGTCAAGCAAGCGGGTGACAGGCTGGCCAGTGAGCGTTTCTGCGCTGTAGCCAAAAGTGGATGCCACTGCCGGGTTAACCGATTCAATCAGGCCGTTTTGATTAAAGGTGATAATGCCTTCGTTGATACCGTTGACGATGGCGCTGTAGCGCTCCTCAGAGGATTTGACCTTGCCTTCCAGACGCCTGGCATATTCTTCAATGGTGCGATTGGCGGCGGCCAGTTCTTCGCGGTGCTGCTCAAGGGCGCGGTTGGCGTTTACCGTATCCTCGAAGGCGGAAATCAGCAGGTCGAGAATTTGTTCCTTTTCTGAATTGATGGTGAAAATCTTGCCGAAAAAGGCCACCTGCAGGCCGACCTTGAGCTTGCCCTGACTCTTGAGGGCACGGTTGTAGAGAATGAAATTGATGCGCTCCAGCAGGGTTTCAGTGTTGTAGGGTTTGGTGTGGAAATTGTCGGCACCACATTCAAGACCGCGAAAGATATCCATGGGGTCGCGCCGGGTGGTCAGCAGCACTACCGGCATCTCCGGCCACAGGACCTTGGCCTGCTGGCACAGTTCGTAACCGGAAATGCCGGGCATCACGATATCGGAAATCACCAGATCAAAGACAGCTTCCTCAAGGAGCTGCAATGCGTCCTCACCGTTGTGGGCTACGGTGACGCTGTAATTTGCGCCTTCGAGGATATAGCGCAACTGCTCGGCCTGGGTCGCGCTGTCCTCTACAACGAGAACCCGGGCCTTGTAACTCATGGTGTTCATTACTGCTCTCCCTGTGCCTGTTTTTTCTGCAATTGCTTCATCACCAGCCGGATCATGGCCGGGGCTATCTGCGAAAGTGGCAGGGTCAGGCTTGCCAGCCCTGCCTCATGTATTACCCGTGGCATGCCATATACCACGCTGCTTGATTCGTCCTGGACAAAGAGTGTGCCCCCGGCTGCATGCAGGGTGCGTGCACCGTCGAGGCCGTCGCTACCCATTCCCGTCATCACCACGCCCAGGGTGCGGCTGCCGAAAGTGCGAGCCACCGACTCAAACAGATGGCTGGCGGAGGGTCGAAATCCGGCTAAAGGGGGAGTGGATGACAGGGCGATGCGCTGCTTGCCGGCAACGCCGAGGTGCCTGTCTTCCGGCGACAGGTACACGGTGCCGGGCTGAAGCCGCTCACCATCGACGGCCAGCTTGACGTGAATGGCCACCTGACTGTCGAGCCAGGCGGCAAAACCCTCAATAAAACCGGGCGCAATGTGCTGCACCACCAGCAGCGGCAAGGGGAAATCCACCGGCAACTGACCAAACACTTTGGACAGTGCCGCAGGCCCGCCAGTGGAAGCGGCGATGGCAACAACGCTGAAAGGTTCATCCAGCTCAGGCAGGCGTGTGAGCAATGCCTCGGCAAGCTGGGGAGCGTGACCATTGGGGCGCTGACGCACCAGCTTCATGCCCGCCATCGCCTTGACCTGGCGAATCAGTTGGCGGGCGCCCTGGCCGAATTCATCCCGGTCGGCGGTCACCGGTTTTTCCAGCAGGGCCAGGGCGCCGGCTTGCAGTGCGGTCATGGCAGCGGACACTTCGCGTACATCAATACTGCCGGTAACGATAATAATGGGTGTGGGCTGCTCGCTCATGATCTGCCGGGTTGCCTCGAAGCCGTTCATCAGCGGCATATTGACGTCCATGGTGATCACATCGGGCTTGAGCTCGCGGGTCATGGCCACCGCCTGGCGACCATCGCTGGCGACGCCGACCACGGTGATTTGCGGATCGGCATTGAGCGTCCACACCAGCAGCTCCTGAAGTGTTTTTGAATCTTCGGCAACCAGCACTCTGATCATGATGTCCCCATTACAACTACATTCTCATAACAACTGGTGAATGGCCGCCAGCAGTTCCGTCTGGTCGAAACTGCTTTTTACCAGGTAGGCATCAGCCCCCGCCTGCATACCCCGCATGCGGTCCTGGTCGGTTTTCAGCGCCGTGACGAGGATGATTGGCAAACTCTGTAAACGGTTTGAACCACGGACTGCCTCGGTGAGGGCAAAGCCATCCATATTGGGCATTTCGATATCGCTGACCAGCAGATCCACCGCCTCGCGCTGGAGAATCTGCCAGGCCTGCAGGCCATCCTCCGCCACCAGCACAGTGAAATTTTCCTCTTCGAGAATACCTTTCATCAGGGTGCGGGTGGAGAGGGAGTCCTCCGCCACCAACAGGCGCTTGCGCTGCAACGAGGGTTTGTCCTGCAGCGTGGCCTGCGGCCCCTGCCCGGTGAGTTCAAGCGCGTGCCGGATCAGGGTGGGGGCATGGACGATCAATGTTACCTGCCCGTCCCCCAGCAGGGTTGCACCCACCAGTTGCTGCAACGGGTGAAAACGTGGCCCCAGGGATTTGACCGGCAGCGAGAGCTCTTCCAGCAGTTCATCCACCATAAACAGTGCACGGCCTGTATCGCTGCGCAACAGCAGCGCAGGCACTTTCACACCTTCCCCAAGGGAGGGTCCGTCACCCTGAAGGACTCGACTGAGCTGGAAAACACGCACCACTTCGCCATCCACAATCAGGGAGTCGTGGCCCTGGGCGCTGGTGATATCACCGGGATTGATACGCAGCAGGCGTTCCACAGCCTCAACGTCAAAGGCGTAGTTCTGACCATTGCTTGTCACCAGCACTGCCGGCAAGAGCGACAGAGTGAGGGGCAATTGCAGGGCGAAGCGCAGCCCGGCGCCGGGCTGGTTTTCAACGCTGACACTGCCGCGCAGCCGCTTGACCGTGGTGCTGACCACATCGAGCCCAACCCCGCGCCCGGCGAGCAATGACACTTCGCGCTCGGTGGAAAAACCCGGGGTAAAAATCCTCTGTACCAGCTTGTCGTCGCTGATTTCCGCTCCACCGTCATCGAGGCGGGCACGGATGGCGGCAAAATCCAGCCCGCGGCCATCGTCGCCAACACTTATCTCCACACCGCCTCCACGCAACCCGGCGCAGACTGTGATCAATCCGCGCAGCGCTTTGCCGCACTGCTGGCGTTTCTCGGGGGATTCAATGCCATGGGCCAAGGCGTTGCGCACCAGGTGCAAGAGGGGATCGCGGATACTCTCGATAATGGTGCGGTCCATTTCGATGTCACCTCCCCGGATCAGCAGTTGCACCTCCCTGCCACTCTCACGGGACAGATCCCGCACCACCCGCAGCAGACCTTCACAGGCCTCGGCAAAGGGCGCCATGCCGGCGTGGAGAATATCCGCCTCCAGGGGTTCGGCGACCTGATCGAGGGCGCGGCGATCACTGGCCAGCCCGGCCAGCAATGTGCGAAGTTGGGGAGCCAGGGCCTGTGCGCCATTTGCCTGCGCAGAACCAGACCGGACAGCCTCGTCCAGGCACTGTTGTAGCGCCCGCTGGCGGGCGGCCAGACGCTGGCGACTGAGCAGCAATTCACCACCCAGGGTCATCATGCGCTCGACCCGGGCGGCGGGAAGGCGCACGCTTTTTTCCTGGCCACCCACCTTGCCCGTGGGTGGAAGTTCGCGTGCCTCCTCGATTGGAGCTAATTTGTCTGCGACAGCTGTGGTTGCTGGCCTAACCGCGCTGGCCGCTGCCAGAGGTGGTGAATCCTGTGGCTCAGCATTCCGGCTATCAACATCGCGGCTCTCAACATCCTGTGTATGGAGTACGTCCAGTGCGGGAATGATTCTGCCTAGCGGGCCATCCCGATCATCCAGCACGGCGGCACCGGAGCGCTCGCCCTCCCCAGCCGCGCGAATGGCATCAAGGGCGGAGAACAACAGTTGCATGGTTGGCAAATCGAGGCTGAGGGTCTCGCTCCGGCCGCGCACGAACAGGGATTCGAGTGCGTGGGCGACCTTTTCCAGCAGCGGGTGCTGGACCGCGTGAGCCGCCCCCTTGAGGGTATGGGCAGTGCGGAACAGGCTCTCGATCAATGGCTGCTGGTCACTACCCGCAGCTGCTGACTCAAGGGCCAGCAGATCGCGCTCCAGGGCCTGCAAGTGCTCGTCCAGCTCGATCAAAAACACCTGGCGCAGGTGTTTTTGAAACGCGTCCCGATCCATCGCCTAGGCTCCCAGCAATGCCTTGAGCCGCAACCCCAGATTGTTCAGGTCCCGCGCTGCGCCCTCGGATTGGCGCGTCGCCGCACTGGTCTGGCTGGTCGCTTCATTGATATCCCGCATCGCCTGGCGGATCTGGCCCATGCCGATGGTTTGCTGAGAGGTTGAGGCGGAAATCTGGCTGGCGGCAATGGCCGCCTGGTCGACGGTTTCGGTCAGGGTGTGGATGGTGTCACCGGCCTGGTTGATAAAGCGCAGGGTGGCGGTGACGCTTTTGCTGCCCTCCTCAGTGACCATCACCGCACTGGTGGTGGATTTCTGGATTTCCCCAAGGATCAGCCGCACCTGCTGGGTGGCCTGCTTGGCCTGGCTGGCAAGATCCTTGATTTCCCGCGCCACGACGGTAAAGCCACTGCCGTGTTCACCGGCCCGTGCCGCTTCAATACCGGCGTTGAGGGCCAGCAGGTTGGTCTGCTCGGCCACCTCATTGACCGCGGCAATGATTTCGCCGATGGATTGGGCCCGTTCCGCCAGGGATAGAATATTGCGGGCCGCCGACTCAGTATGGCTGTGCACATTGTCCATATTGGCGATGGCGGTTTCGATGGCATCAAGACCGGCCTTGCTGATCAGCGCCACCTGTTGGGCGGAATCTGCCACCTGTTTTGCCCGCTGGGCCGCCTGCTCGGAGGTTTGCACCACTTCGTCAACGGTGCTGACGGTTTGCGCCACTGCCGCCGCCTGCTCCTGCGCGCTGGCAGCCTGCTGCGAGGTGCCTGCCAGCAATTCTGCCGTGATGGAGGCCAGAGTACTGATGCTGTCGGTGAGGGTGCTCAACACCCTGCGCATGATCCAGGTCGCAATGATCAGCACGACCAGCAGAACAACGCCAAAGCCGAATTGCAGCCAGCGCGACTGGGTAATGCGCTCCTGCATGTGCTGGCGCTCCTCTGCAACTATCCTGGCAGTATTGCCACTCAGCACAGTCAATGGTTCGCGCAGGGCAATCAACTTGGGGCGCAGATTTGTTACATCACGTTCCATCAGCAACTCCTCGATCAGCGGTAGCGTCTCCCGCTGCCAGTGCTGCTGGTTACTGCGGATCTGTGCCTGGCTTTCCGCATTGCGCACGGGCTGCAATCCCTGCGATGGATCTCCCTTGAGCAACACCTCAAAGCGCTGATCGACTTCGCTGATCAGCTCGCGGAGACTGACCCGGGCACTGCGACGGAATTCCGGATTCTCATCGCCCAGCTGCAGCAGGGCGAGGGCAATTTCCGCCGCGTGGGCACGCCCGGAGCCGAGCCGGTCGAGGGTGTCCGGAATGGTCTCCAGGGTAGTGAGCGTCGACACATTAACTGCCAGCAGAGTCAGATTGCCGACCATCATCACCAGCACGATGGCGGTTAATTTGCCGCTGAGCGAAGTGAGCCATTGGGTGACTTTATTCATGGGGTAATACTCCTTGTTATCGTCACAGTCTTGGGCAATGAGGCCGCCGATGCTGGATTTGCCATCAGCGACCCGGCAGGTTACACAGTGAAATACAGCCGTTCGTCAGCCAGCAGTGCTGCACCATCCAGCACAGTGATGGCGCGGGTCGATTCCGGATTTGTCAGCAGGCCCACCACCAGGCTGGCCGTGCCGGGGACGTCACTGCCAGCAGAGTCATCCAGGGGTTTGATATCGTCCTCCGCACCCGTCCACTGCCCAGTCACTGAGCTGACCAAGAGGGCAAACTCCACCCACTGTTCACCGACCAGCAACAGGTAGTCAGCGCTGTCACCGGAAACGGTTTGCTGGTTGAGCAGCAGGCCGGGGTCAATCACCGCGACAATATCGCCCTTGTAGCTCGCCACTCCCCGCAAGTACTGCGGCACCGAGGGCAAGCGGGTGATGGCCCCCGCCTGGGCGACGCCGCGCAAATACCGGGTGTCGACAGCAAATTGCTGGGCACCCAGTTCAAACAGAGTCAGCTCGCGCAGTTGATGGGTTTTGACAACGGCTTTTTCGCAGGCCAGTTCTCTTGCACGCTGCGCAAAAATGCTGGCAATGCGTTCAGCCGAGGGATTGAGAGTCGCCTCGGTTATGCGGCTGGCCTCGGCCAGACTGGTGCGCACAGCACTCCAGTCGATAGGGGTGCGCGCCTGAGGCACGCTTTCCTCCGCAGGTTTGTCCCCCGGTTTGGTATTCACGCACTGTCTCCCAATCTGCTGTGAAGGGCGTTGAGTTGCTGCTGCGCGGCCTGCACCAGCAACCCCGCAGGCTCACCGTCGCTGAGCGGCAGCAGCTGTTTGTCTGGCAGTGCGCCAGCATGCTGGATGGCATTTCGATAGGACCGCTGGGCATCACCAATTTTCGCCAGGCGGCTGTAAAGCAGGCCGCAGGTGAAGTGCACAACCGCCAGGGATGAATCGAGGTAGAGCAGTTTTTTCAGCTGCGCCAGGGCCTGCTCGTCGTCACCCTGCTGCATACACAAAAGAGCCTGGGCATAGAGGAGCGCCTGCAGATCGAGCTCTTCAGAACTGACGCTGCCTCTGATGTCAGCAGCAACACCATCATTTTCGATCTGTGCTTTGGGAATGTTCGACAAGGCATTGGCGCTACTTGCCCGACGCGAGGATCGCTCCCGTTTCACACCCGATGCTGGCGCAACGAAGGCAGGGGCAGGTGCTGTTTCCGGCACTGACACCTGCCCGGTGCTAGTCACCAATCGCTTGACGGGTTTGTGGTAAACAAGGCCACCCGGTGTGAGCTGGGCTTCAAAGGGCGCAAGGCCGGAGAGCAACGGATCAGAGGGGCCGGGAATCAGATAGCCGCCGGGGGCAAGGCTGTCATAAAGGCGCTGGGCTACATGGCGGATAGTCGCGGCATCCAGATAAATCAGCACATTGCGGCACAGTATCAGATCGAGCGCCTCCACTGCGTATTCTGCGGACGGGTATCCCTTGCCTGCCAGATTGAGGTAGAAAAAATTCACCTGCTTGCGAAAACGCTCTGCCACTTCGTAGTGCTTGCCGCTGCGGCGCAGGAAAGATTCGGGCAGTGCCATGGCGCGTTCACCGCGCACGGACCAGGCGCTGTAGCTGCCCTTGCGGGCGCGACTCAGGGCACGTCGCGATATATCACAGGCCAGCAACCTGACCCCCGACGGCGCTATCCCTGACTCCTCGAACAGCATTGCCAGGGTGTAGGCTTCCTCACCACCGGCACAACCAGCGCTCAGAACGCGCAGCACATGGTCAGGACCACGCAACTGACCAATTGCCGGAATAACGGTCTGGCTGATATAGGTGAAATGAGACGGGTCGCGGAAAAAATAGGACTCCGGGATAGTGACAAGACTGAGCAGCCGATCCAGTAACGCGGCATCAACCTGCAGGCGCTGCAGCAACGCGTTCAGGCTGGAACCGGTTTCCACCATCAGTGTGTTGCTGGCACGGGCAATCATTGCCTGGTGATCAGCGGTCAATTTGATCCCCGTGCAACGGGTAATCAACGCACTGATACTGGCGATTTCGCTATGCGCCATCGCCGATTCGGTCATGACAGATCCTGCTCTGTCGCTGCCAGGGCACTATCCAGGCTGTCCCTCTCACTCTCTGCCAGCAACCTGGTCAAATCGTGAATCAGCACCAGGCCGTCAGGGAGCTTTCCAACTCCGGAAATGTAGCCGCTGTTCTCGATCAGGCTGCTTGCATCGGTAACCCATTCAGCGGGTACTTCGCAGGTGCCAATGGCATGATCGACCCACAACCCGACGACCCGGTTGGCGGTGTGTACCACCAGCAGGTAATCCGATAACTCTGCCTCCTTCACCTTGAGCTGAAAGCGGGTGCGCAAGTCCACCACCGGGACAGCCCGTCCGCGCAAGTTGATAACACCGGGAATAACCACAGGGGCGTTGGGCAAAGGGGTCAATGCAGGCATGCGGACAAATTCCTGCACAGCAGAAAGAGGGACACCGTAACGGGTGTCCCCCAGTTCGAAGAGGCACAACTCCAGTTTCGCGCCAATCCTGATGGCCTGCGGATCCATTTCTACTTCCTTTACGGGAATCGCCTTGGGCAATCGCGAAATCGGGCACAGTCAGAATAATGCCACACTGACGCACATGCAAAATTGCTCGGAATTGCCAGAGGCGTACGTCTTTATAAACCAAAAAGGATAGTGCCAGCTGATGGCCAGCGGCGATAAAACAGACGAACAGGCGCTACGGGCCGATCAACTGACTGAGATAACAATTTTTGTCGTTATTTTCCAACTCTGTAAAAACATTCCCGCAACGCGGGCACACCCGCAGACATTGCCTGGTCAATAAGAGCTTCCCGAAATATGCAGCTCTCATAGGTGATCAACAACGTCACATCACTCCAGGCCCCTGCTCACCAGCTGCACGCCGTCAGCAGCCAGTACACTTATGCCACAGCTTCTTGCAGGCAGTATGACAGCAGACAACAGGTTGCTGTTAGGGTTTATAAACCCAGCGCAGTAATTTCGATGCGAGCAGCAGCGCCGTGCAATCGCGAGGCCTCACCCTCTACCTCGTCTCCGGGAGCAAGGGATGGCCACAGATCAGCAAGATTCGCCACAATGGTTTGCGCCTGATCAACCGCCTCGGGGGACTCGGCACGCATTTCAGCTGGCAATTCAGCAAGCCGTCGACTGGCAATTTGCGTGAAACCATAGGCATCCTGGTATTCGTGGGCGTTGACAAGCTTTCCGTCTTCCACCCCCAGCCCATACTCTTCACCAGCGGTGCGCAGTAAATCCTTGACGCTCAGCAATGCTGTTTTCAGCGACGGATTCGTCACCGATTCCGCCGCTTTTATCGCGGCTTCGAGTGCCAGGTAGGCTTTATCAACCTCAGCCTGGTTCGCACCACTGGCGACAGCCTCTGCCAGGTTGCTCAACTGCTCATCAAAAGCGGCACCACCGCGATGAGTGATTGCCGGTACCAGACCGGCATAGAGTTCGTCCCGCGGGTGCTTCATGTGCATCCTCGCCATCGGCGCATGCCCCTGGCTGTAGAGTTGATAACCCACCAGAAGATGACCGCGGATCAAACCCAGGCGGGAGAGATAGGCCACATCATCGGCTTTCAGGTTGGTGGGAGTAACGCCTTCACCCTCGCCACCTTCACCACCTTCGCCAGCAACTGCAGCGCTGGATACCGGCGAACTGGTCAATGCAGGGTCGACAGCGGCTGGATTGTTGTCTGCTGCTACAGCGCCAATACTGATACCGCTGGCCAGGGCAACGCCCAGGCTCAGCCAACGCTTTCTGAATTCTTGCATGATCTAACTCTCAACGCGGATTCGTGATAGATTGGCGACTCTGCCACAAATGCAACTGATTCTCAATATGATTTTACATCTCTCCCAATGCCTGGATTCTGCTGAACTCGAAGCCGTGTGCGAAGCAGCCGCCAACAGCCGTTATCACGACGGTCGCGACACAGCGGGTGCCGCCGCCGGGCAGGTAAAACACAACCAGCAGGCCGACAGCACACAAATTGCCGGCCTGTTGCGCCTGGTTGAGGACAGGCTGCGCAGCAACGACCTGTTTATGAAGGCAACTTACCCCGCTGGCTTTCCACGTCTGATACTCAGCCGCTATCTGGCGGGAATGCGCTATGGCAGCCATGTGGACGAAGCGCTGATCGACGGCCAGCGCACGGATATTTCCTTTACGCTGTTCCTGTCGCCCCCGGAAAGCTACCAGGGCGGCGAGCTGGTGCTTGAGGACACTACGGGTGAACGAACCTGGAAGCTGGGCGCCGGTGACCTGTTGCTGTATCCCGCCACCTACCTGCACCGCGTCAATGAAGTCAGCGAAGGTGAGCGCCTGGTGGTGGTCGGCTGGGTCACCAGCCGCATCCGGGATGCGGGCAGGCGCGAGTCTTTGTTCGAGCTACAGCAATCATTGCACGAAGAATTTAGCCACAGAGGCAAGACCGAACAGTTTGATCGCCTGTCGCGACTTCGCAACAATTTGCTGCGCCAATGGCTGGATTATTGACTCTGGAAATTGCCTGGTTTTGCACTTGTCAGCAGTTTTCAGAATGCTAGGGGGTGTTAACAATTAAAGTCACTTCCAGGATAATTCTGCCATTCACGGATGTTATTTTTGTTGAGCTATGGCGCGCAGATTATTAAGAGAAGAT
>Ga0209347_1000326_pt1 | contig 129444 bp, 105 predicted proteins | sample AutmiccommuBRH23_FD_187382 | JGI IMG/M metagenome (GOLD analysis project Ga0209347, IMG submission 187382) | Deep subsurface microbial communities from Mt. Terri, Switzerland - Autotrophic microbial communities BRH/23 (SPAdes) (version 2) | ecosystem: Environmental > Aquatic > Deep subsurface... | reverse complement strand
AAGCCACAAATCACCTGAGCCAGCTCGCGCTGACCGTTGCCAGATACTCCCGCCAGGCCCATAATTTCACCACCGTGAACCAGGAGATCAACACCGCGCAAACCAGCCGTGCCCAGATCACTCTGAGCCTGTAAGTCGTGCATTTCAAGCAGAACTTCGCCTTGAATGACAGCTTTCTTGTCGGGAATCATGCGTACTTCGCGACCTACCATCAACTGCGCCAGGTCTGATTTAGTTGCCCCGGCTGTGGGGCGACTGGCGACCTGTTTACCGTCTCGCAACACAGTCACTTTTTGGCTGATCGCCAGAACTTCATGCAATTTGTGGGAAATGAAAATAATCGCATGACCTTCAGACACCATCTGCCGGATGGTGACAAAAAATTCATCCACTTCCTGTGGGGTCAGGACCGCGGTGGGTTCATCAAGGATCAATAGGTCCGCCCCACGATACAAGGCTTTGATGATTTCGACGCGCTGGCGCTGACCTACCGCCAGCTGCCAGATGTAGGCGTTGGGGTCCACATACAGACCATAAATTTTGGCTAATTCTTTAATTCGCTCAGATACCTGAGCCAGGTCGGTGAGCAAGCCGCGCGAACTCGGCAGCCCTAAGGCAACATTTTCAGCAACCGTAAGTGTATCCACCAACATGAAATGCTGGTGGATCATACCAATCCCTAGCTGGATGGCGTCCACGGGCGAGTGGATCTGTACGGGCTTGCCGTTGATCAAGATCTCACCTTCATCTGGCCCGTAAAGACCATATAAAATTTTCATCAGGGTGCTTTTACCAGCCCCATTCTCTCCCAGGAGAGCATGCACCTCGCCTGCCCGCACTTCAAAATTGACCTGGTCATTGGCGAGGACGCCCGGGAAGCGTTTTACAATGCCACGCATTTCTAAGGTTTGAATGTGTTCACGCTTAAGGATTGGCTGATTAGGCTGCCCCATACTGGCTCCTGTTTCTCCGGTTGAAGTCAGTCCGCACCTGCTTGTGCAGGTGCGGACTGATCGAAACACCTAGGGTTGAATACTGCCGTCAATGATTCCCTGGACTGTTGCATCGGCTGCCTGGCGGACATCCTCAGGCAGTGCATAATCCGGGTTGAATTTGATCACCAGGCCATTATTTTCCAGGGTGATGTTGTAGGCCGTACCACCCAGTGTGCCTGCCTTGATCTGGCTGATAATGTCACGCAGCACAACCGTCCAGTTGTAAACCTGGCTGGCGACAACAATATCCGGCGCCAGTGAGGTCTGTTCAGACTGGGTACCGAACCAAAGAACGCCATTCTCCTTGGCGACGCCAATCGCGCCGACCACCATCTGGGCGGAGCCAGTCATAACATCTGCGCCAGCAGCGATATGGGTATTCGCGGATTCTGCTGCCAGGGCTACATCGGAGAACGATCCGATATAGTTTACATTTACCTGGGCATCTGGCTTGGTAGCCTTGACGCCGGCGACAAAACCGTCTACGTACAGCTTGGCATCACCGGTCTCAATTGGCCCAACCACACCGAGTACATTGCTCTGGGACAGCATAGCTGCCACAACACCCTGGACATAACCGCCCTGATTCGAAGCAGCTTCATAGGCAAATACGTTGGTGATGCCCTCGTCTACGAAGGTATCCACAGTGGTTCCATGCGCAAAGCTTACTTCAGGGAAATCCGGAGCAATTTCACGCAGTGAGCTGCCATACTGCGAGCCATGGGCAATCACCAGGTCATAACCCTGGGAGGCATAGTCACGGATCGCGGCGGCGGCGTCATCCACAACAAACATGTTCTCAGAAAACACAAACTGGAAACCTGCCTCACCGCCCATTTCGGTTTGGATGATCTTGACAGCATCGATGATACTCTGGCTGAAGGCCAGATCATTGATGGCGCTGGGCATAATCATCGCTACCCGGAAAGGCTCGGCGCTCACTGGGGCTTCTGTCTCGACTGGAGCAACCGGTGCTTCAGTGGGAGCGGCTGTTGGAGTCGCGCAGGCTGTTGCCAGCATCGCGATTAGAACCAGAAAGACGAACATTTTAATACGAGCAGACATCTTCATTCTCCTGTTTATGTGAAAAATCGATATTGGATGGTTATGATCCTTCGAGCAAATAATTATCCGAGTGGCACCTCCTCAATTCAAGCTCACGGTTTGGTTGAATAACCGCCCATCCTAAACAGTAGATGGTTATGATTCGCGCTCAAAGGTTTTCGAGAGCGCTCGCGGGGGGCGGACACGCTGGACTGCAATTACCAGCGCCAGGATGGTTAGTACATAGGGCATCATTACCGCGAAATCCGATGGAATCTGAATGCCCAGAACCTGGATCCACAGTTGTAAGGCATTGACCATGCTGAAGAGCAGCGCTCCCAATAAGACACCTACAGGGCGCCAGCCTCCGAAGTAAACCAGCGCGACAGCGATAAAACCCTGACCGCTGGTCATGTTCTGTTGAAAAACGTTTAATAAGCCGATCGAAAGGGAAGCGCCCGCCAGACCGGACAACGCGCCTCCCTGGATAATCGTGAAATAACGGACTGCAGCCACGTTGACTCCCAAGGAGTCAGCTGCCTGGGGATTCTCACCTACAGCACGAATCTTCAAGCCTAATGTCGTTTTATGCAAGATAAACCAGCTTAACGGAACCAGCAGGTAAGCGATATATACCAACAGTCCTTGCTGGAAGAAAATCTCACCAATTATTGGAATATCAGAAAGAAATGGAATATGCAGAGCCGGGAAACCGCTGACAGTTTCAACTGTCCCCAGCAGCTTTTGGAACAGAAGATCGCTCATACCCAGACCGAACAAATAGAAACCAATGCCACTGATGCCTTGCTCAGCCTGCAAATTTACAGTAACAAAAGCCATCACCAGGCCCATTAATGCCCCCACCACAAGGGCAGCCAGTACACCAAAAAACAGGTTACCCGTGGTAAATGTGACATAAAAAGCAGCAAAAGCACCCAGTAACATCTGTCCTTCCACACCCAGGTTTAATACGCCACTGCGCTGACCAAACGTTTCACCGAGCGAGGCATACAGGTACGGGGTTGCCAGGCGAATGCCAGAAGCCAGAATTCCAACCAGTACGGTGAGGGAAAAAAAGTTTTCTATCACGATTGCTTCTCCGTCGGAGTGGCGAAAGCTGGCTCTAAGGTTTCTGGCTCTGAGCGGGCAATTTCCAGCCGGCGACGGTGTTGCCGCCTGCGGCGCCAAATCTCACTGCTAACGACAAAGACCACTACCAATCCATTGAGCGCAGTGATAAATGCCGAAGGCACCTGCATCGCCCGCTGCAGGCTGTTAGCACCCACCAGCAGAGCTCCGAAGACAAAGGAGGCCGGGACGGTCCCCAAAGGATGTAATTGCCCAAAAAGTGCAGCCACAATCCCATTGAAGCCAGCACTGCCGGTGAATCCGCTGGCGGAACCATCCGTGATCATACGATAGTTCAGGCCATACACCTGGATCGCCCCGGCCAGACCCGCAAACGCTCCACTCAGCAGCAAGGCGATTACAACCTGGCGGCGGACACGAATGCCGCCATAGCGCGCCGCATCCGGGTTATGCCCCACGGCGCGGATGCGATAGCCCAGGGTAGTGTGAAATAACAGCACATAGACAACGAATGCCAGAATGACAGCAATCAGAACACCCAGATGTAAGCGTGTGGGGACCAGGCGTGGTAGGTGGAAAGCTTGCAGCAAACGCGCAGTTTGGGGTATTTTGGATGCCAGCTCGGCCTGTGACGGATCGATCATGGGGCCGCGCAGCAGATAGTTCATTAAATTCACCGCGATTGCGTTCATCATCACAGTGCTGAGAATCTCGTTCACCCGGAAATACGCTTTTAGATAACCCGGGATAGCCCCCCAGATGGCCCCACCCAGGAAACCAGTCACCATTGCCATAATAATTACCAGCCAGCCAGGCCAATCGGTGAAGACAAGGCCGATTGTAGTGGCTGCCAGCGCTCCGATGATCATCTGCCCTTCCCCACCAATGTTGATCACACTGGCCCGGAACGCTATACAAATCCCCAGACCCACCAGCATGAGTGGTACTGCTTTTACAGTGGTTTCGGCGATGGCATTCCAACTCCCGAAAGCGCCTTGAAGTAAGGCTGAGTAAGCCTGGATCGGGTTGGCTCCCAGGGCCAGCAGCATGATTGCTCCAATTCCCAGGGCAGCCAGACCAGCAAACACTGGTAGGGCAGCATCAATAATTTGTGCAAAGGAAAAATTTGAAGTATTTCTTTTCATCCTATCGTTGCCATACTTGCTCCGGTAAGGTGATCAACTGCAGATTATAAAAGCAGGGATTTGAGAGTGGCTCAAATCCCTGCTACGCGCGTTTAGTTCCCCAGATCTTTGCCTCAGCCTGATTCATCAAATACACCAAGTACAGCCCTTTAAATTTCTTTCGTTGAATCAATCCATGTTCTGATAACTTATCCGGCGGATTGGGTATTGCATGATCTGATTGGCAAGCGCAGTGTAATAGATTCAAATTTGTCTCGTTTATCGAATAGCGTTTTTAACCAATAACTCCAAGATTATAGCAATAATCATACACGTAGACAAGTTATTTGTCTGACATTTTATCATGACATTTATCACAATCAGATCGATTGCGCTGGAGCAAGCCAAGGTGACGAGCATGATGCTTTTCGAGTACAATCAGCCTGTGCAACTGTTAAACCAATATTCCTTTGCCATTATCAGCGCAATATTCCTGATTACCAGCGCCATTTTGATCCTCAGGCGTGGCTTTTCCGTCCAGAAAATTCTACTGGTCGGGTTGCTGGCTATAGCACTGCTGGCAGGCTGGAGTTTTTTACGACCTCAACCAGGTACAGATGCAAGTCGCGACCAAATCTTGAGCCAGGTAGGCCGGGGTACACCCGTCTTAATTGAAATGCAGTCCCCTTATTGAGCGGCTTGTATCGCAATGAAGCCTGTCGTGAACAGGCTCGAAAAGCAGTACAGCGGACATCTGGATGTCGTTCGGGTAGATATCCAATCCTCAGCCGGTCGAGCGATTGCTGGCGAGTATGGTGTGCTGGTCACACCCACGTTCCTGTTTTTTGATGCTCAAGGCCAGGAAATCCAGCGTATGGTAGGCAGCCTGGATGAAGAACTGATCGAACGCACCCTGGAAGGCCGCTGATGAGCATCAAGTCTTTATTGCGCAACCTGCGCCGGCGCTGGTTTTTTCAGTGGCTTTACTTTGGCAAACCGCCCTGGGATACAGGCGTCACACCCCCAGAGCTGGTAGCTTTCATCGCATCCAATCCACCCGGGCGCGCCCTGGATCTGGGATGTGGGACCGGGACCAATGCCATCGCCCTTGCAAAGGCAGGTTGGGAGGTGACCGGTGTGGATTACATCGGCAAGGCGATAAAAAAGGGACGCAAAAAAGCACGCCAGACCGGGGTAACAGTGGAGTTATATCAGGGGGATGTCACCCATCTGGATAATATTCACGGACCGTTTGATCTCGTGCTGGATATCGGCTGCTTTCACAACCTTGATCGAGCTGGAAAATTGGCCTATATAAAACAAATAGTCCGATTTCTGGCACCCGATGGAACCTACCTGATGTACGGCTTTTACAGCGCCAGCGAGCTAGAAAACACCGGGATTAAGCCCAGTGAGTTGGAAATGCTTGCCCAACACTTAGAATGTATAGAACGAGTCAATGGAGAAGATCGCGGAGCGCGACCATCCGCCTGGTTTACTTACCGGTTGAAGAATTAATCTATGCGAATCCTATTTATATTTCTCGATGGAGTCGGCTTAGGCTCCGACGACCCACAATCCAATCCCTTTGTCCAGGCCAATCTACCCTATCTCACGAAGCTTCTGGGTGGGCGGCGTCTCACCGCCAGCGCATTGAATGACTCCGGGGAGCTGGTTACGCCGGATGCCACTCTCCTGGCGTTGGATGCTGGTTTGGGGATAGCAGGTTTGCCTCAATCCGCTACGGGTCAAGCAACCCTGCTGACAGGGATTAATATCCCCCAGGCGATCGGAGAGCATTACGGTCCCAAGCCCAACCCGGCGATTGCCGCACATCTGCGCAACGGGAATCTATTCAGCCAGCTGGTCCAGCGAGCCAAGCAAACCAGCCTGCTGAATGCATACCCACCTGGTTATTTTTCGGGCATTGATTCTGGAAAACGGCTCTATTCAGCCATTCCTCTGGCAATCACCTCAGCCGGGATAGCATTATTAACCGAAGCTGATCTGCGGGCGGGTGAGGCATTGGCAGCAGATTTTACAGGTGCAGGATGGCAGCAGCATTTGAAAATCGATGGCATCCCCAGCTTTACCCCATATCAAGCCGGGGTTAAACTGGCTCAACTTACCCAAAAATTTGATCTGGCTTTCTTCGAGTATTGGCTGAGCGATACAGCCGGTCACCGCCAGGACATGGAGGCTGCTATCAGCATCCTGGAAACTTTTGATGGGGTTTTAGGCGGCTTATTGGAAAGCTGGGATCACCAGGAAGGGCTAGCCCAGGATGGGCTAGTGTTGATCACCTCCGACCATGGCAATCTGGAGGATTTGAGCACCCGCCGCCACACCAACAATCCAGTGCCGGCTTTGCTGGTCGGTGATCCGAGTCTCAGGCGGCGCTTTGCGGCAGGCCTGCAAGATTTGACAGACATTACCCCGGCAATTTTAGATTTTCTCGGCTAGTTCTCCAGATTTTTAAGCGCAAAAATTCGCCAGTTACGCTGCCTGGCGATTGTTTCCAGGGCTGCCTCAGGATAGACTGCTGCTGGATTCCCTACCATCTCCAGTAATCGCAGATCAGACACCGAATCAGCATAAGCCGTACTGGCAGCCAGGTCAATTACGAAACTGCGCTCGGCTAACGCCTGCTTCGCCAGCTCAGGCTTGGATTCATCGATACACACAGGTGCAAGGCTGCGTCCGGTGTACCATCCATCACTCTGTTCCAGGCGTGTCCCAATAGAGATATCTGCCCCAAGCTCTTGCCCAATACGTTCAATCAATGGTTGCGGTCCAGACGAGACCAACATCACCAGGTCGCCAGCCGCTCGATGAGATTCCAGCACAACGCGGATATCTTGACGCCAATAAGGTGGCAAATACTCTCTCACAATCCAATCCCAGATTGCAGTTGAATCCTGGACGCTCACCCCGCGCAGATACCAGGCTAAATCACTGGCCCAGATCGTACGAAAGCTGATCTCCGATATCAAACGCGTGCGACGGATGAAATATAACGGGTAATGCAACAGCAGAAACCAGAGATGAGTTCCCCGCTTCATGTGGTGTTGTTTAAAATATGCCAGGTAGCCTTTCCACACACGCGTCGTGGTCAGTGTACCATCCACATCAAAAAACGCAGCTTTCATACACCCTCATAGAAAAGGGTTCCGGAAGGGCAATACCGGAACCCCACAGGCCATCCCGAGCTAGATCTGCTCAGGATGTGGGTTGTTGTTCTTTGTGCTGGCGTACCAGCTCACGGCGCAGGATCTTGCCCACAGTGGTTTTGGGCAATTCGGAGCGGAACTCCACGTGCGTTGGCACTTTGAAGACTGCCAGGTGCTCCTTACACCAATCGCGGACTTCCTGTTCGGTGAGAGTTTCACCTGGTTTGACCACCACCCATGCTTTCACCGTCTCACCCCGGTAGGGATCGGGTATGCCCGCCACGCCAACATCCAGCACTTTGGGATGGGCTATGATCACTTCTTCGACTTCACGAGGCCAGACCTGGTAGCCACCCGGTTTGATCAGCTCCTTTTTGCGATCCACAATATAGAAATAACCATCTTCATCCATGCGCGCAATATCACCTGTGTGCAGCCAGCCTTCGCGCAGCGCATTTTCGGTTTCGGTAGGCATATTATGATAGCCTTTGAAAACCTGTGGACCTTTGACGACCAGCTCACCGATCTCACCCGGTCCTAGAGCAGTCACCTCATCGTCCAGGCTGACGATGCGCGCGTCCACATCTGGCAATGGTAAGCCAATTGAACCAGTGCGATTCTCGCCATTGAGCGGATTACAGTGTGTTGCAGTGGGCGCTTCAGAGAGACCATAGCCTTCGAAAACCACTCCTCCGGTAAGCGCTTCGAATTTCTCCTTTGTGTCGCGCATCAGCGGGGCTGAGCCAGATATGCAGGCTTTGATTGAGCCAAGCTGATACTTTCCCGCCAGCACATCAGGGTGATTGTTAATGGCATTGTACAGGGTAGGCACACCCGGGAAGATGGTGGTCTTATACTTCTGAATGTTGCTCAACACATCCTTCAAGTCGCGCGGGTTGGGCACCATCACCATCGAAGCGCCCGTGCGAATGGCAAATAACATTCCAGCCACCATGCCATAGACATGGAACAATGGGATTGCCATTAAGACGACTTCCTTACCGTCTTCCGCATCCTTCATCCAGGAGCGGATTTGCAAGGCATTGGCGACGAGATTGCGGTGTGAGGCAATAGCCCCTTTGGAAATGCCGGTTGTACCACCGCTGTATTGAAAGAGCGCCGTATCTTCAGCGGTGACCTCAACTTTTGGCCGGTCAGCCGCTGAATGGCGAGAGATCAGGTCCTGCATCCAATGATCGCCCTGTGCTAACTGGACCCGGAAACCACCCTTCTTTTCCTTCGTCAGGGAAAATAGAAATGCCAGCACAGGCGGTAAGGCTTCTTTGAGGTTGGAAACCACCACGGTGCGAATAGAGGTGTTGGGTTGGGCAGTTTTGATCGTATTATAGAAGTTGCTCATCACGAGCATTACTTCGATCCCCGCATCCTTGACCTGGTGTTCGATCTCCCGCGGGGTGTACAACGGGTTGATCGCCACCACAATCGCACCCAGTTTGAGAATTGCAAAATAAGCGGTTACAAATTGCGGTGTGTTGGGCATAAATAATCCAACACGATCGCCTTTCTTTACCCCAAGATCAGCCAAACCCGCCGCCAGACGATCGGTCAGCTCATCCATCTCTCGATAGGTAATCTCTGCTCCCTTAAAAATCGTACAAGGTGTATTCGGATACTTGTTGGCAGATTCAGCTAATAACTGAAACAGCGGTATTGAGGGGTACTCGATCTTCTGGGGAACTCCCTGATCGTACCTCCCGAGCCATGGCCTAGCTTCCATTTCCTCCTCCTATATCCTATTCAGTTGGCGAATCGACTCTATGCGGGGAAAGTTGGTGATTAAAGTATAGATATAATTAAATGAACTGTCAACCTTTTGCAGATAAAATTCAGTCGATTTGGATCATTCCATCCCTGTTCAGCCAGACACGCAGGGAGGCTTCTATTTCAGCGACTGTATTCTCACCAACCATGAACCAGTGAATAGCCGGATCATCCGGCTTGAACCAGTTCGCCTGGCGGCGTACATAGATGCGCGTGGCACGGCGAATTTCCTGCTCAGCCTCGGCTAATGTGATTTGACCCTGCAGGTGAGCAATTACTTCCCGGTATCCAATCGCCGAGAAGGCTGGTAGATCTGGAGGAAATCCTGCTGCCAACAGTCTGCGTACTTCGTCCACGAAGCCCGCCCTGAACATCGCTTCAATGCGCGCATCGATGCGTTGATACAGCTCGGGGCGAGGGCGCGTCAATCCTATCTGCAATACTCGATCGTTAAGCGCTCCACGCCGGCGTTGGGTTGAAAATCGTTGTCCGGTACTGAAAATCACTTCTAAGGCGCGAATCGTACGGCGGAGATTACGATAATCAATATTCTGGGCTGCAACTGGGTCGATCAGCGCCAGACGTTGGTGCAAAGCCTGGGCGCCGACTGCTTCTCCCCAGTTCTGTATTGCCATTCGCAAGCGTGGGGAGGACATTACTGCAGGTGGCAACCACCCTTCGGTGACGGCGCGCAAGTACTGCCCTGTGCCTCCCACCAGAAATGGTAAATGACCGCGCTGGCGTATCTCAGAGATCGCAGATCGTGCCAGCGACTGGAAGACCGCCAGACTCAAACTCTGATCTGGATCCACGATATCGATTAGATGGTGAGGAACACGCTGTAATTCTTGTACAGACGGTTTCGCTGTACCGATATCCATACCACGATAGAACAAACGCGAATCGACGGAGACGATCTCACCGTCCAAGCGCTCTGCCAGTTGAATAGCAATCTCAGTCTTACCCACCGCAGTAGGGCCGAGAATGACCACCAAAGGCGGCAAATCCTGGGTTTGGTCTGGAAGTTCAGTCGGGGTCGGTGACGGCATTTTCAAAATGAGTAATATCGGGGTTCATGCCACCTGGTTTCCGTTCTATAGCGATCACATCAATACGCCAGGTCTGGGGTGGATTAATCTGCAAGCTCAGGTAATGTTCTGCAGCCGCAATCAGGTGGGCTTGTTTGCGTTGGTTAACCGAGATTTCTGGCAGTCCAAAACGGGGGCTTGAGCGGGTTTTTACTTCGACGAATACCAGCTCAGCGTTCTCACCCGAGCCAGATTGGACAATCAGGTCCAGTTCACCATAAGGCGTGCGGAAATTCTTCTCCAGTAGATCGTACCCATGCGAGAGCAGGTAGGTTACCGCCTCGGTCTCACCCCATTTGCCGAGCGTCTGGCGAGCTTTGGTCATAATCCAAGGCTGTCCAAAAAGCGTATGTACCGGGCACGTACACTGCGTTTTTTATAGAGCGAATGGGCCACCACCTGCTGGTATCGCTCGTCCATCATCTTTACAGTATTTTCCAAAGCGAATCTGGAAACAGAGTCCCTGGCATTTTCTCCCATTCTACGCCGCTCATCGTGCTGTGTCACCAAACGCACCAATTTTGCTGTGAAGGATGCCAGATCTTCCTCAGGTATGAGATAGCCTGTGAGACCATCCGTGACTGTATCACCTACACCCGGGGAATTTATTCCCAGGACCGGTAGACCTGAAGCCATCGCTTCAATCACCGTAAAGGGGTGGACCTCAGTAATAGAAGCTGTCACAAAAGCGTCACAGGCAGCCAGATAGCGCGGAATATCTGAATATGGCACCATACCTGTAAAGCGCACCTTTTCTTGCAGTCCCATTAAATCAACCCGATCTTCCAGATTGTCACGTTCCGGACCGTCTCCTACCAGAAGCAGGCGCACATTCTCATAAGCCTTAACCAATCCGGCAAAAGAACGCAGAAGAAAGATCAAGTTTTTTTCCGGACCTAAGCGACCGCTGTAAATTAACACGACATCATCGGCATTGAAACCCAATCTCCTGCGGTCGATGGGATCAACTTGTTTCTGATATGGGGTGAGATCAACGCCATTTGGTACGACATCTACCTTTGATGTAACTCCAAATTTCAGCAGCACATCGCGCATACCCGGGGAAGGAGAAATGGTTAGATCGACTGCCCGGCAAAACATCGGCAGATAGGTTTCGAGAGCAATTGTACCAACCACGTCCGGCAGGATAGGCAAATAAGCCTGCATATACAAATCGTAGCGCGTGTGATTGGTGAATATGATCGGGATGCCGCGCGATTTACAATAGCGGATAGCAATCGTCCCACTTACAAATGGGTGATGCACATGTACGACATCCATGGTGGCAAGCAATCGCCGAGCAGATTTGCTATATTTCAAACTTAGATAATAACCGGTATCTAAAATCGGCAAACCCGGCGAGCGGATAATATTGGATTCCTCATCTGCATAATCCAGGTCGCCGAAGGTAAATACGTAAACCTGATGCCCGTGTTTCTCCAGGTAAGCCTTATTAATCGAGACATAGGTCGTAATTCCGCTGACATGCGGTTTGTAGACGTCGACCATCATCCCAATTCGCATATGAAACCTCTGCTTGAAAAAATGACTGATTCGTATTCTTGAATACCAATGCTAAGCTCATCAGAATGAATCGTCAAGCACTATTTGATAATCACCAGAGCCAGTCCATCAGCGAATATATCACGTTTTTATTCAGTCACTCACATACACACGCTTGATCGTTAGCCTGGAGCAGAGTACAATGCACCGCGTGGCTAGTACTCGATATCTACCCAATCTGGATCGAATTTCTATCCTGGCAGCCACGATTCTGCTGGCATATACCCTGGCTCGTCAGGTCAACCTGCCATCTCAGCAAATTGAGCTGCAATTACCAGGCTTTTTTTTCCAGGTATCCATCAATATCGAAACGTTTACTGCCCTGCTGGTAGCGGGTTTGACTGCCAGTGGTGTCGATTGGCTGCTTCGACAACATCCCCGTCTGGGAAAAACCTCAACGCTTGAACACTGGTTAGTCCCTGCCCTGACTGCCTGGGTAATTGGCTTGCCGCTGTTCGACCTGCCGATGAATCTAACCTGGTGGCTGGGAATCGGACTCGGTGGAGGATTGTTGATGCTGGTTGTACTGGCTGAATATATTGTCGTAGACCAAGAAGACACTCGCCAGCCCCTGGCTGCCGCCGGACTTACCGCCGTGTCATTTGCGTTATTCCTGGCGCTGTTGGTAGCCTTACGTTTTGAAGAATTGCGTTTATTCCAATTCATCCCTGCGGTGACATTAGGCTCCTGGTTAGTCAGCCTGCGGACTCTCCGGCTGCAAATTAACCGCTGGGCGTTCGTGGAATCTGCGATTATTGCCTTACTCATCAGCCAGGCGGCAGCGGCGCTACATTATTGGCCTCTCTCTCCGGTGAGTTTTGGTCTCCTGATGCTTGGCCCAGCCTACAGCCTCACCCGTTTGACCAGCGAATTATTAGAAGGTAAGCCGCTCCGCCAGATTATCCTGGAACCGGTAATTGTGCTGGTATTTTTCTGGATAGCGGCTTTTTGGCTGAGATGAAACTGCCTAAACCAGGAATTTTCCACCTCCCAGAATCGCTTTGGGAACAGATCAACGCACACTTAGAAGCAAATCTACCCAATGAGGCCTGTGGGTTGATCGCCGGCAAAACCTACCCGGAAATCCTGAGCTGGAAAGCTCTACAAGTATTCATGATAGAGAATATCCTGCACAGCCCGGTTCGGTATCGCATGGATGGGCGCGCTCAACTGGCGGTATTTGAGTGGATCGATCAGGCTGAAATGGAGCTGATTGGGATCTTCCATTCTCATCCTTCAGGTCCCGAATATCCTTCCGAGACAGATATTAAGGAATCATATTATCCCGAGGTTGTATCTTTAATTTGCAGCCGGATTGTGGATCAATGGACTTGTCGCGGATATTTGCTCCTGGAAAACCGTTATCAAGAAATTCAAATATTAATTGAATGAAAGTAACCAAAACACAATCAATGGGGTTAATAATATTGCTGGTAATTTAATCGATCAGGAGGATGTGAGATCTATGCAGTATGCAATTGCGGCTGGAATTCTTGTGCTCGCTTATGTGATTGGTTCGATCCCTTTTGGGCTGCTCATCGTCCGTCTGAGCACCGGTAAGGATATCCGGCAGATTGAGAGTGGGCGCACGGGTGGAACCAACGCCATGAGGGCGGCAGGATTCTGGGCGGGTTTATTTACAACCATCATGGACTTTTTAAAAAGCGCCTCAGCAGCCTGGTTGGCGCGGGCTGTGCTGCCTGATTTGGCATGGGTGCATGTGCTGGCTCCGGTCCTGGCCATTGTCGGGCACAACTATTCAATCTTTTTACGGGAACGGTCACCCAATGGAGGCTGGCGTTTACGGGGCGGGGCAGGTGGAGCTCCCAGCGCTGGTGGGGCCTTTGGACTGTGGGCGCCCAGTGTCCTGGTGATCGTACCCATCGCTGGTGTGATCCTCTATTTTATTGGCTATGCTTCCCTGGCAACCCTGAGCACAGCCGTGATCGCTACTTTCCTGTTTGCTTACCTGGCCTGGATAGGCATAACACCCTGGATGTATGTGCTCTATGGCATATTGGCCGGTATCCTGCTTGCCATTGCTCTTCGCCCAAATATTCAACGCCTGATAAAAGGTAACGAGCGCCTGATTGGACTGCGCGCCAAACGAAAAAAGGCTGCAACAAATGCAGCCTCACAATCTTGAACCAAACAATTCAAAAATCCAAAAACCAGCGCTCAGGCTCTTTCCTCGAGCGCTGGTTTAATTTTATTCTTCGTCGAAGTCTACTTCTTCCTCGTAGTATTCATCATCGTCTTCTGAACTGGTCGGGATTTCACCATATAACTGCTTGTACAAGCCGCGTAAATTACGGCGATGCAGCTCACCCGCCAGACCTCCGATTAATACTCGGCTCTTTCCACACATTTCGATCGTTACTTCATCCAACAGATCTTGAGGAAATTTACGTTTAGAGGCTTTGCGCACCGCTTTGCGGATATTGGACAGGTAATTTAAATTGTCTTTGACAAAATTTTCGATCTCGCCACGCAGGACAATATCACCATGCCCCTGGACAATATTCTCCAGGCCCATCTTGCCTACCTTTTTTAGCGAGGCTACCAGATCATCGATATTACCATCGACGATGTATGGAAGGGACATGGCAGCGTCCCCGGCGAATAGAACGCGGTCTTCTTCTACCAATACTGCCAGATTATCGGCACTGTGACCTGGTAAGGGCATCATGGTCAGAGTTTTCTTACCGACCCGAAGATTGAGTGCCCCATCTGTAAAGGTGACCTGGGGCAATACCAGTTTTACATTGCGGAAGGCTGAATTCTGGCGTTTATATTCTTCCAGGGCGCTCTTGCCTTTGGTCTCTAATAGCTCTCGGCACAGAGCATGCGCGATCACTGTAGTTCCAGGGAAGAAGCAATTTCCCCAACAGTGATCCGCATGGCTGTGGGTGTTGATGATATAGCGAACAGGCACCGATAATTCCTGTTCGATAAAATCACGGATTTCCAGAGTTTCATCAGGCATCGCCAGGGTATCTATTACCACTGCCCAATTAGGCCCGATAACAGCACCAGCAGTGACTTGAGCATATACGTCACTCTGAAAAGAATAAACATTATCAGCAATTCGTTCGCGTTGAATCATAAGTTTTAAAAAGAGACTTTCCTGGTTATGTTCCCCAATTTGTGAGGCAATGGCTTGACAGTGAGGCAAATTAAGCGAGTGAAGGATAGCACAATGGCGTGTAAAAGGCAAGTAAATTTTACATAATATGTTAAAATAAAATGAGTATACTGGCGAGATTTGAATACCGGGAGTATAATTGGCGTCAATTAAATATAACCCTCCAGGAGGAGTAGGTGGTAATCCTCAGCTACCAGAGAAGGCGTTGGAAGCGCTGAGAGACGCCGCTGTTGTACCCCACCGAAGGTCGCCTGGAAAAACTGCCGAAGAAATGCAGTAACCATTCTGTAGAGTAGAACGGCACGGGTAAGCCCGTTAGCGCGCAACTCTGATCGAGACACAAACGTCGGTCTATGTCAGGGAGTGAGAGCACCGTAACCCAACGGTGAATTGAGGTGGTACCGCGGAAGGAATGCCTTTCGTCCTCAGGTGGACGGAGGGTTTTTAATTTAAAACCCTTATCGGACTCTAGTAATCAATTCGGAATGGAGACGAACATGAGCGAAGAACAACTCCCCAAAACCTACGACTTTTCCACTACGGAGCAGCGCATCTATGGCTGGTGGGAAGCCAGTGGCTTTTTTAAGCCATCCAACGATCCCAACTCACCCGGGTTCGATCCGAACATCAAACCATTCGTCATCTCCATCCCCCCTCCCAACGTGACCGGAGAACTACACCTGGGACATGCCATGTTTGTTTCCATGGAAGATCTGATGATTCGCTATCATCGCATGAAAGGCATACCCAGTCTGTGGGTGCCTGGGTCTGATCATGCCGGCATCGCCACACAACTGCAAATCGAGAAAGCACTGGCGAAAGAAGGTCTAACACGCGAAGCAATAGGACGTGAGGCTTTCCTGGAGCGAACCTGGGCCTGGAAAGAAAAGTACGGCGGCTTGATTACCCAGCAGATACGCCGCCTGGGTGCATCGTGCGATTGGGATCGTGAGCGTTTCACGCTGGATAATGGTCTATCCAGGGCGGTGCGCGAAGCATTTGTGCGCCTGTATGAAAAAGAGTTGATCTATCGCGGCCCGCGCCTGATCAACTGGTCCCCGGGCCTGAAGACGGCGGTCTCAGACCTGGAGGTGGAATACTCAGAGGAGCCCGGAAAGCTGTATTTCTTCAAATACATGCTGTCAGATGGCTCAGGCCAGTTCATCCCGGTGGCGACCACGCGACCCGAGACGATCCTGGGTGATACGGCTGTGGCAGTGCACCCCGAAGACCCTCGTTATGCGGCCTTTGTAGGGAAAACAGCGCGTGTGCCGATCCTGGGTCGCGAGATCCCCGTGATCGCGGATGATTATGTGGATCGTGCATTTGGGACTGGTGCGCTGAAAATCACCCCGGGGCACGATCCGAATGATTATCTTATCGGGCAGCGCCATGGGCTGGAACTGATCTCAGTGTTGGACACGGCTGCCAGGGTCAACGAGAACGGCGGCAAATATGCCGGGCAGGACCGCTTCGAAGCACGCCAAAATCTATGGGAAGATATGCGCGCTACCGGATTAGTGATTAAAGAAGAACCTTACACGCTGAACGTCCCGCGCTCGCAGCGCGGCGGTGAAATCGTTGAGCCCATGGTGTCCACACAATGGTTCGTACACATCCAGCCTCTGGCGGAGAAAGCCCTTGAAGTCGTGCGAGAAGGCAAGATCCGCATTGTGCCCGAGCATTTCACGCGCGTGTACTATAACTGGCTGGAAAATATAGAGGACTGGTGCATCTCGCGCCAGCTGTGGTGGGGTCACCGCATCCCGGTCTGGTATTGCGGCGACTGTGGCGAGATGATTGTGACTCGCCAGGACCCCACAAGCTGCCCGCGTTGTGGCGGAACTCAACTGGAACAAGACCCCGACGTGCTGGACACCTGGTTTTCATCTGGCTTGTGGCCATTTTCGACGCTCGGCTGGCCAGAAGAAACCCCAGATTACAAGTACTTCTATCCGACCTCGATCATGGAAACGGGCTACGATATCCTGTTCTTCTGGGTGGCGCGCATGATCATGGATGGATTGGAATTCACCGGACAAATCCCCTTCCATACCGTGTACCTGCATGGATTGATCCGCGACGAGCACGGGCGTAAGATGAGCAAAAGCTATGCCAATGTGATCGACCCACTGGAAGTGATGAACGAAATGGGCACCGATGCCCTGCGCTTTTCGCTGCTGGTCGGCTCCACGCCGGGTCAGGACATCAACGTGGTCCTGAAGAAGGTGGAAGCAAGCCGCAATTTCGCCAACAAGCTGTGGAACGCGACCCGCTTTGTGATTGGTGCTTTAGGCCAGGCGCAGTTGGGGAAGCCCTTGCTGCCCGATAGCCCGGAAGCAAATGATTGGTCACTGGCTGATTCTTGGATCTGGGCGCGCCTGCAGGCGCTGGTAAGGGATGTGGAACGCCTCTTTCAGAATTTTCAGTATGGTGAAGCCGGTCGGCAGATCTATGACTTCATGTGGGGTGATTTCGCCGACTGGTACCTGGAAATCGCCAAGCTGCAATTAGAGCAAGGTGGATGGCGCGCTCGCCAGACAGCCAGCACCCTGGTGCGCGTCCTGGACCAGACTTTACGCTTGCTGCATCCCTTCATCCCTTTCATCACTGAAGAATTGTGGGGGCACCTCAAAACCACCGCCATGCGCCTTATCCCTGAAGCAGCTCCGGCAGGTGGCTGGGAAGCAGCCTTGATTGTGGCTGCCTGGCCTGAGCCACGCCCTGTGGAAGCCTGGGAAGCCAGTAAGATCAACGAGTTTAACCTGGTGCAGGAGATCGTACGCGCTATTCGCAATCTGCGAGCTGAGAAAAACGTGAAACCGGGGCGCCGCATTCCAGCGATCCTGGCAGGTGGAGAGCAGAGCGGCACGCTCCAAGACCAGGCCGCTTCCATCGCCAGCCTGGCGCAGCTCGATCCACAGCAATTGCAAATCGTGGCGCAGGTGCCCGGAAAACCAGAGGGGCACATAGCGTTGGTGGTGGGTCCGGTGGAAATCTTCTTGCCGCTGGCAGGCCTGGTGGATGTGAGCGAAGAGCGTTCGCGGCTGGAGAAAGACCTGGAGAGTATCACCATACAGATCCAACGTCTGGAAGAATTACTTGCATCGCCTTTTGCCCAGAAAGCTCCCCCGGCCGTGGTAAACAAAGAACGCGATAAATTAACCGGTTACCAGGAAACCGCGGCCAAGCTTAAAGCCCAACTGGCTGCCTTAACCAATTAGGAGCAGATCATGCTATACAATCTGATCGTGAAGAATCGCAGTTACCGCCGTTTCTACGAGGACCAGGCAATTTCCATGGATACGCTGCGTGAATTGGTAGACCTGGCGCGCCTATCAGCCTCAGCAAGCAATGCCCAGCCCTTGAAATACCGGCTGGTCAGCGAGAGTGAGACCAACGCCCGGGTTTTCGCCCAACTGGCCTGGGCAGGCTATCTTAAAGACTGGCCTGGACCTGCCGAAGGTGAACGTCCGGCAGCCTATATCATCATCCTGGGGGATACTGAGATCCGCCAGGTATTTGGCATCGATCCAGGGATCGCCGCTCAGAGCATCCTGCTTGGCGCGACCGAGCGCGGGTTAGGAGGTTGTATCCTGGGCTCCGTGAAGAAAGAGCCGCTACGGGCTGCCTTAAAGATACCGGAACGTTTCGAGATCCTGTATGTTATCGCCTTAGGCTCGCCGCGCGAGCAAGTGGTGCTCGAAGATATTGGTCCTGATGGAAGTATCCAATACTGGCGCGACGCGGACGGTGTGCACCATGTCCCCAAACGCAGCCTGGATGAGATAATTCTGGATTAATTCTATATCACTGACCCTGGAGGTGAAATATGCGCATTGGAATGGTATATCCGCAGACAGAGTATGGCAACGACCCCGCTGCAATCAGAGATTACGCACAGACCGCTGAAGGATTGGGTTTCACACATATCCTGGTCTATGACCATGTATTGGGAGCCAATCCACAACGCCCTGGTGGGTTGAATGGTCCGTACACGCACCAGTCAGCCTTTCTGGAGCCGTTCAGCCTGTTCAGCTATATGGCAGGTTTCACACAGCACATCGAATTCACCACCAGTATCTTAATCCTCCCGCAGCGCCAGACGGCCCTGGTCGCCAAACAAGCTGCGACACTGGACATTCTGAGTGCTGGGCGGCTGCGGCTGGGGGTAGGATTGGGCTGGAATGAGATCGAGTATGAAGCTCTAAACGAAAATTTTCATGATCGCGGCAAACGCATTGAAGAACAGGTTCAGGTGCTGCGCGCATTGTGGACGGAGCCACTGGTAATCTTCAATGGAAAATATCACAAGATCAGTGATGCAGGCTTGAACCCATTACCCGTGCAGCGCCCAATCCCGATCTGGTTTGGCGGCCATGCAGAGCCGGTCTTGCGACGCACAGCACGCCTGGGTGATGGTTGGCTGCCGAACTACCGTCAGGCAGCCCAGGCAAAACCCGCCCTGGAGAAGCTTGCGCATTTCCTGGATGAAGCCGGGCGTTCATGGAGTGACTTCGGTATTGAAGCACGCCTCCAGTATGACCCGGCTGATACAAATAGCCGGCAATCCCTGGCTGACGAATGGCGCCATGCAGGGGCTACTCACCTATCGATCAACACCATGGGCTGCGGTTTCAGTACTCCTGCAGAACATCTGCGCGCCATGGCTGGTCTGGCACACGAATTTGACCTGTAACTATGCATGGATCTCCATGAATCAAAACTGCTCAGCCTGTTTTTGAACCAACAGCTGAGCAGTTTTCACTTTTCACGAACAATTATTGGTTGACCTGGACAGGCAGCTGCAGAGCTGGCAGTTGGGCCTGGATGGATTCGCGATCAGCTTCGAACCAAGGTGGCAGGCGTAACTGGCTACCCAGGCTTTCGATGCTCTCATCGATTGTGAAACCAGGCCCGTCGGTGGCAATCTCATACAGGATCTTAGAATCCTCGCGGAAATATATCGAATGGAAATACTGCCGGTCCTGAACCGGGGTCACATGGTAGCCCAGGCTGCGCAGCTTTTCCTGCCAGGCTAATTGATCTGCATCCCCAGGCGTACGCCATGCGATATGATGATTCGTGCCGGCTCCACCCAGACCTGCCTGGTCCGTTTGTATCAGGTCGATAAGACTCCCTAATTGAGCATGAGGAGCTTTCAAGCGCAGATGAGAGCCTGTCTCGTGTAAACGCTCAAAGCCAAAAATCTGTTCCAGCAGTCGGGCGGAACCATCTAGATCTCCTACTAACAAGGTAGTGCCGTGAAAACCGCGGATTGCCATTTCTGCTGGCATAGGACCAGCCTCCCAAGCCGGTATCTGCCCCGCATAAGGCACACCAACCAGTTTCAGGCGTAAACCATCCGGATCTTGTAATGGGAGCACCTGTTCACCAAAGCGCTCCTGAATACCCTGGGTGGTGATATTCAAATCAGCCAACCTTTTCTGCCACTCATCCAGAGAGTGCTCTGGCACAGCAAAGGAAATTACACCTACCTGACCGGCACCTACCTGACCTCGGCGAGTAGATGGAAAGGGGAAAAAGGTCAATACCGTACCAGGCGAACCGGTCTCATCGGCAAAATAGAAATGGTAAGTACCTGGATCGTCAAAATTAACCGTCAATTTGATCATGCGCAGTCCAAGCACCCGGGTATAGAAATCCAGATTCCGCTGCGGGTCACTGGCTATTGCAGTAATGTGGTGGATACCATTAATCAGGTCATTCATTGTTCATTCTCCATAGATCTAGTTGTTTGTGTGCTGATATATTGTTCAAGTCGATTCATTAAGCCAGAAAGGCTGTGCAGCTCATCATCAGACAATCCGCGGAAAAGGTGTTCAAGCTCTTGTTCAAGTGCGGGGGCTGCCTGCTGGAAAGTCCGTGCGCCAGTCTGCGTTAGATACAAATGGTGAGATCGACGATCCTGCGGTGCTGGCCGGCGCTCAACCAACCCGGAAATCTCCAGACGATCAATCATTCCACAGATATTGCCTTTGGTCACCAACAAACGTTCTGCCAATACCTGCTGGCTTATGCCAGGTGCGCGCCACAGATGCGACAGCACATCGAATTGAGCTGTGGTGAGATGAAAAGCAAGCAACGCCTCCCGTTCTCGCCGGGCGATCTGCTGGTAAACACGCGTGAGACGCTGCCAAGCGACAATGGACCTTTTTGTAGTTCGTGTGGATGGAGCTAAATTCATTTGATTCCCTCGTATTTAGTTTATATATATACTGTTTACAAATGTACTATACTTGAGATCAATTGTCAATACCAATGCTTTGATGATCAGGCCGATTCGCGTTAGAAAAGCATTAATTTTTCCGGTAGATAGCACCTTACCCTATAGATCGCATATAATCAGATTGCCAGGCCATTTTTTAAAGGAGCAATCCCAAAATGCCAAAGCTAACTATTTCCGGAAAAACTATTGATGTAGCGCAAGGAAAAAGACTGGTTTTAGCCATTGAAGAAAGCGGCATCGCCCTCGGGCATCGCTGCGGAGGAAATGCTCGCTGCACCACCTGTCGGGTGAGATTTGAGGCAGGCGAGCCGGAAACAATGACCCAGGCAGAATACATCCGCCTATCAGAAACCGGGCTGCTGGGCGAAGCGCGCCTTTCTTGCCAGATTGTGTGCGATCACGATATGAGCGTTATTCCCCTGGTGACAGCCGACACCAGACCCGAATGGGAAGGGGATACTGGCCCCACCCCAGCCGAACAGGTTACCCCAGCCACAGAGTGGTTTCTGCTTGAAGACTTGAAAGCCAACGATTGAACAAACAAATAGACAATTCTAAAATTTACATATGGCTACTGTTCGACTGGGGAGATACGCTGATGCGCGTCTACCCCAAAGTGCGCGGGCCTATGGCCAGCTGGCCAAGCGTTGCCGCCGTACCGGGAGCGGCTGCCAGCCTGGCGACTCTATCTGCCCGCTATCATCTGGCTGTGGCAACCAATGCCGCCGATTCTGACGAAGATCAGATACGCGCAGCCCTGAAACGCGCTGGCCTGGACACGTGGATACAGCAGATCTTCTGCGCCCGTAACCTCGGTTTTCAAAAACCACAGGCAGAATATTTTCAAGCCATCCTTAAGCGCCTTAAAACCCAGCCCAATCACTTGGTGATGATTGGGGATAGCTACAGCAGTGATGTCCAGGGGGCGGTACAGGCTGGCTTAAGTGCAATCTGGTTCAATCCGTTGAGCAAAGAGCAGCGGCAGGGAGCCGGGTACTGCACCGTGCATGCGCTGAGCGAGATCGAGGCAGTCTTGCTAAGCTGGTTCCCAGGCAATCGTGAGAATTCTTTTACCGGTTGAAAAAGGAGTACACATGATGATCGAACTCGAGCATTTCCGCATGGCATATGATGATCTGGGGCAGGGTCGCCCTTTGGTGCTGGTGCACGGCTTTCCGCTCAGCCGGGCAATCTGGCCTGCCCAAGCAGCGCAACTTTCAGCACACTATCGAGTGCTAGCCCCTGATCTGCGCGGGCACGGCGATAGCGAAGCCACGCCTGGTCCGTATACCATGGACCTGCTGGCAGATGATATCCTCGCCTTGCTGGAGGCATTGCAAATTGACCAGCCCATCGTCCTGGGTGGGCTTTCAATGGGTGGTTACGTGGTAATGGCTTTTGCCCGCCGCTATCCAGAGCGCCTGGCAGGCTTGCTGCTCACAGCCACACGCGCCGGCAGCGACACCTCCGCGGGAAAGGATGGGCGCCGGCAGGCAGTCGCGGCAGTCCAACAGGCAGGTAACATCCAACCCACCGTGGACGGTATGCTGCCCAAGCTGTTTGCACCACAGACCTACAGCGACAATCCCAATCTGGTGCAGAAAGTGCGCCGCATCATAGAGCACACCTCAATGGATGGTGTGATCAATGCCCAACTGGGCATGCTGGCGCGCCCGGATTCAACTGCGATGTTATCGAACCTGGATGTCCCGAGCCTGGTCATCCACGGCGAGCATGACCAGATTATCCCCCTGGAGGCAGCCCAGGAGATGGCCAGTGTATTATCAAACGGTTCGATGGCGGTAATCAAAGGGGCCGGACATTTGCTGAATATGGAACAGCCTGCAGAGTTTAACCAGATCGTTATGGATTGGTTGGCTGGACTTTAAGGAGCAGGATCAATGAATCAATCTGAAATCATCGCCCATTTGAATGAAGAACACCAGCAATTAATGGCTGCCATCGAAGGGCTGTCCCCCGAAGAAATGCAAGAACCGGGTGTAAATGGGGATTGGTCGATCAAAGACATCCTGACGCATTTGTGCGCCTGGGAGGCTGAATTGGTCAAGCTGCTCTGGCAAGCTCGCTCCGGGAAGAAGCCCAACACAGTGCATTTCGATTCTGAGAGGGATGTGGATGCCATGAATTTGAGCTGGTACAACGAACGCAAAGAACGCCCACTGGAAGCAGTATTGGAAGATCTTCATGCCGTGCGCAAGCAGACTCTGCGCCGGGTACCTGAGTTTACTGACAAGGAATTAAATGATCCCGAGGCGTTTACATGGCTGCGCGGTTACCCATTGTGGGAGTGGATTGCCAGCGATAGTTTTAAGCATGTTCCTGAACATACCGCCCAGATCAAAGCCTGGCGAGAGGCGCGTGGCTCGTGAGTTGACCTGAAATCATAAGTTCAAGCCTGGATGCGCGAACCGGGGTACGCTCCTCTTAACGCTGCTTCCAGTACACCAGGTTTCTCCCCGCTAAAAATGGACACCTGTAAGCCGGTGATGCGTTGGCACAATTTCAGGCTCTGAAGGACCTTGCTAGCCATTCCTCCGGTAACATCGGTCGCCACAGAACCGGCCAGAGCGGGTTGGAAGGTGCCGATGTTACTGGAATTGATCTCGGGCAGGATGTGGGTACAGTCAGGGAAATCCCCCCACACGCCTGGCTCAATCCCTGCCAGCAGTATGCGTTGGGGTTTGAAAATTGGCGCCAGATAATCGAACAAATCTTCCGTTGATAAGATCGTCCCACCCAACATTTGATCAAATACAACATCTCCATATACGACGGGAATCAATCCTTTTTCAACAGTCCGCTGCAGGTTGGATGGTTCCCAGCGCAAAACTTGCCCGGAGCGGGCCAGCACCATGGCAGATGGCGCAAAGCTCATTACTGGCAGCCCTTCATCCAACAGAGCATCCATCACCAGCCGGTTGAGAGCATTCGCCTGCCGCCAAACCTTCGCATAGCCCAACCATTCAACGGGCGTAAATACGCCCTGGCGCGTGCCATACGTTTGTGCTGGAACATGCCCAAAAGAGCCGGAGCCATGCCCAAGCACCAGGCCAAGGCCAGGCTGGTCACGCACAGCAGTAGCGATTTCTTTGGCCAGCCTGCCAAGCACCTCCATGCGAGGTGTGGCGGGCTGCTTTTTTTCGGTGATCAACGAACCGCCTAATTTAAGGAAAATGATGCGTTGTACCATGCAGGTTTTGGGTCCTCCCGTAAGCTTTCCAACCATCCCGATCCATTATCTATCTGATTTCTTCACCTGTCCAGACATTACTCCTTCACCTGACAATCTTGACCAGTCAATTACTGCTAATGTCGTGTAAAATTTAATGGTAAAAAGGAGTACATCTCATGGACCAATTCCCACTCAACCGCACATGGATAATCATTATCGCCGGTGTCGCTTTAATTGGCATCCTTGGAATGGCGGTTTTGGGTGCTGTGTTGCTCTCAAATCCTGCCCAGCAAACGATAACGGACAGTGAGGAGACCGTTGCAGCCATTGCAGCCAGCACAATGTCTGTTATACAAACCCAGCAAGCCCTGAATGCAACTGTGCCTCCCATACTCATCATCCCAAGCCCGACACTGGCCGCGCAAGCGATCGAAACACAACAACCCTATACACCCACCCCCACCAGTCAGTTCGTGGCGACCAATACACCTCTCTCTATTTACAGCCCCACACCATCGCCAACGCCGCGCTTACTGCCCACAACAGCCTTGCCGCCAACCCTACCAGTGCCTACTGTCAGTGTGGGTGGTTCGGGAGGCTCCGGCTCATCCGGTGGCGACGAGGTGACGCGCTGTAACTGGGCCGAGCTGGTCGAGGATATTACCATCCCCGATGGGACGGTTCTGGCTCCAGGCACCCGCTTCACAAAAATCTGGAAGGTAAAAAACATCGGTACCTGTGCATGGACGCGCGATTATAGTGTAGTCTTTGACGATGGTACGCGCATGGAGGGGCAGGCATTCCGCATCCCCTCCAAGGTCAACCCGGGCGAGACAATCAATGTATCTATCGAAATGCTTTCCCCTGAAAATGAAGGGGATTACACCGGTGAATGGCTCTTCAAAACACCTGACGGTGTACGTTTTGGCACTGGAAGTACTGCCAAAAACCCTCTGACGGTTGAAATAGAGGTCAACGAGAATGCGATTGGCGTCGTTTATGATTTTGTGCTGAATTACTGCGCGGCCGAGTGGAGCAACAAGACCACAGAGTTGAGCTGCCCAGGCGACGAGGATGACGAGGATGGTTTCGTTATCCGATTGGATGATCCTGCACTCGAAAATCGGATTGAAAATGAACCAGCCTTGTGGACCCAACCAGAAGCGATTTCCGATGGCCTGATTCAGGGCAAATTTCCTGCATACAACGTCCAGGCTGGTGACCATTTCCGCGCTGCAGTCGGCTGTCTGGAAGGTTATGAGCGCTGTGAGGTGATCTTCCAGTTGAAGTACCAGATTGGCGATGGCCCGATCCTTGATCTCGGTCGCTGGGACGAAGATTATGATGAGACCACCACAGATGTGGATGTAGACCTCTCCAGTCTGGCAGGGCAAAAGGTGAAATTTATTCTGATGGTTAAAGCAGCAGGGTCACCACGCGAGGACGCAGCATTCTGGTTGGTACCGCACATTCACCATTAACCTTCACAAAATCGACTCTGAGGATTGAGTTGAAAAGACCGGGCGTCTCCAATTACGATACCCGGTCTTTTATTGTTTTTATTAAGTCCAGAATTATGGTCTGACTTGAGTGATCAGGGTATGCGTCGCGCCAGACTCAAGCAAGGCCGTAGAAACTTGCTCAGCCAGCTCAGGCTCGACCAGAGCAATCATATTTCCACCCCAGCCACCTCCTGAAAGTTTGGCCCCTGATGCTCCAGCCGCGCGCGCCGCTGCCACCAGACGATCCAGTTCAGGGCTGGAGACACCCATTTGTACCAGCAGGGCGTGATTCTCATCCATTAAACTGCCCAGGCGCGATAAAGTTCCGGCTTCTAAATCTGATCGCGCTGACCGGGCAATCTCGCAAGCGCGATCGAACAGAGCTTCATAAGGGGGTGAGTTTGCCAGCCATGCCTGGCGCAGAGCGCCTACAGGCCCCGAGGTCGAGCTGCGTCGCCCGGTATCACCGATTACCAGAGTAAAAGGCTGTCTGACACTCAGGAATTCAATCGGTTGTCCGTGAACGAAGTATACAGGTCGATCATAGGCAACCACCGTATTATCAATGCCTGAGGGTGTGCCGTGGTATATTTTTTCGATTTCATACGCCAGGGCGGAAACATGCTCAACCGCTAAGGGCGCACCCAGGAATGCCGAAAGTGCCCTCAGGCAAGCAACCGAGATAGCAGCGCCTGAGCCCAATCCTGCTGCGACGGGAATCGTGGAACTTACCCGTAAGATACAAGCCGGTAAGTGATCAATTTGAAAATGCGCTTGCAGGATCTGGATGAGTTTGCGCAGGGGGCTTTCTTCCGACAGCTCGCCTGCAGCACAATCTAAATTTATATCGGGGGCCTGAATCCACACACGACCACGCGGGGCGAGCGGATCAGGGATCACTATCGCGCGTGCCTGGACTTGCTGCACCGGCACAGCAATTGCCGGGCGACTATAAACGACTGCATGCTCACCGAAGAGGATTATTTTTCCGGGTGCACTGGCAGAAAAAGCTGGCATGAATTTCCTTTGGGCTAACTAACTGAGATTAGAGCAGATAAAAGATAACCAGCACAGACAGGCCCCATAATACTATCGAAATTTGCAGCGGGCGATCGGAGAGCAGCACTTCCTCCGGTGCCCCTGCCTGGTAGGTTACCTGGATCAGGTATAGATAGCGAAAGATGCCATACAGTACAAACGGGATGGTCAACATCATGGCGTGATTTTCAGGTAAATTAGGCGCCGAGAAGGTATACAGGCTGTAGGCGATGATTGTTGTGGCAGAGACGATGGTGATAAATTGATCTAGAAGGGGGATTGTGTAACCATCCAGCACCCGCCGATGTGAATTTGCCTGCTCCGCCAGTAAAGCAAGCTCGGCGCGGCGTTTTCCGAAGCCCAGGTACAATGCGCCCAGCGTAATTACCACATATAACCAGGGGGAAAAACGCTCTACAACAATCAGGAGTACTCCGGCAGCCACACGCAGAACGAATCCCATGGCGATGGTCAGCACATCTACCAGCGGGATATGTTTCAGCCATTTTGAATACGCCAGGTTCAGAGCAAAATATCCAAGAGCAATCAGGGCAAAATCTGTAGACAGTAACCAACCGGCTGGCAGCGCCAGAACCAGCACGATTATGGCGGCTGTCAAAGCAACTGTGGGGGATAATTTTCCCGAGGCCAGTGGACGGCGTCTTTTTTCAGGATGCTTGCGGTCGGCTTCGATATCCACCAGATCGTTCAGGATATACACAACCCCCGAGATCAGGCAGAAGATCACAAATCCAGCCAGGGTGCGCAATCCAGCCTGCGGATCAACGAGCTGTTTATCAAAAACCAGGGCAGCAAAAATCACCAGGTTCTTGGTCCACTGGCGGGGGCGCATCGTTTTGAGCAAGGCAGTCAGCATGTCGTTATGATAGCATAGACTGCTCTCCTCTTACTAGATCATCTTAGTTATCAGTTCGGTCAGGCTGGCGAATGATAAAATAAACTTATGGTGAAATCACGTTTGGATTTGCTTCTGGTGGAGCGCGGGCTGGTTGAAAGCCGCTCATTAGCCCAACGCCTGGTCATGGCGGGTCAGGTACGAGTCAATGGGCAGGTCATGCTCAAACCGGCCTCAGCGGTGCCAGAGGATGCCCATCTGGATGTGGACATAGGCCCGGCCTACGTCTCACGCGGCGGTGAAAAGCTGGCGGCAGCACTGCAGACTTTTGAGCTGCTGGTGGATGGCATGACCTGCGCAGACGCCGGCGCTTCAACGGGTGGGTTTACTGACTGCCTGTTGCAACATGGAGCCAGTAAAGTTTACGCGATCGATGTGGGATACGGCATCCTGCATTGGAAACTGCGCCAGGATCAGCGGGTGGTCGTGATGGAACGCACCAACGCCCGCCATCTGGAGCAGCTACCTGAGCCAGTAAGCCTGATCACCGTGGATGCTTCCTTTATTTCTTTAAAGGTACTGCTGCCCGTGCTCAAGAGTTGGTTGCCAGACTCAGGCGGAGAGTTGATCGCCCTGATCAAGCCTCAGTTTGAGGCCGGCAAAGCCGCGGTAGCGCGTGGGGAAGGGGTCATCCGCGACCCTGCCCTGCACCGCCAGATCCTGAAAGATGTTCTGGAGTTTTGCGAGCAGGATGGTTTCACCGTGAAGGGGTTAATGCGCTCTCCACTGCTCGGGCCAAAAGGCAATATCGAATTCTTGACCTGGCTGGGATACCCTAAGACAGCCTCCGTAGACCTGGATTTACTGATTGACAGGTTGTTTAGCGTGAATACAGAGAATATTGAGCAGGCTATTGAATAGTAGTACAATACAATGCTTCTGCGGGCAAGTCGCCTGGGGAAAATCTATCACAACTAGAGTTTCAGGAAAGATTGGCTCCTGATGGAACAGCTAGATCACATCCGTAATTTTTGTATTATCGCCCATATCGACCATGGTAAATCCACCCTGGCAGATCGGCTGCTGCAGTTAACCGGGACGATCTCAGACCGCGACATGACCGAACAGGTACTCGACACCATGGACCTGGAACGCGAGAAGGGTGTGACGATCAAGGCCTCCGCGGTACGCATGCTTTATACCGCGCAGGATGGTCAATCCTACGAGCTGAACCTGATTGACACCCCCGGGCACGTTGATTTCGGCTACGAGGTCAGCCGGGCGCTGGAAGCCTGTGAAGGAGCATTGCTGATCGTGGATGCTACCCAGGGAATTGAAGCGCAGACCCTGGCGAACCTGTACTTTGCGCTTGAATCAGATCTGGAAATTATCCCGGTGATCAATAAGATCGACCTGATCTCTGCCCATCCAGACGAAGTCGCCGAGGAGATCAGCAACCTGCTCGGTACGCCTGCTGACGAAATCCTGCGCATCTCTGCCAAAGAGGGCACCAATATTTCTGCCGTGCTGGAAGCCATTGTGCGGCACGTACCTCCCCCCAAAGGCAATCCCGACGCTCCGCTGACGGCCCTGATCTTCGACTCTCACTACGATCCCTATAAAGGGGTGGTGGCGTACGTACGGATCATAAACGGCAGTCTGGGAGCTACGTCACAACTGCGCTTGATGGCCAGCGGGGTTGAGCTAAAACCAGTTGAGATTGGCATCTTTGCACCCACATTACGACCGACCAGCAGCCTGTCCACAGGCGAGGTAGGCTATATAGCCACCGGGCTGAAAACGGTGCGCGAGTGCCGGGTTGGCGATACGATCACGACAGCCCAACGACCAGCTCAAGCGCCACTGCCGGGCTATAAAAAGGTCAAGCCTATGGTCTTCGCTGGCATCTACCCGGTCGAGGGGGAGGACTACGCAGATCTTAAGGACGCCCTGGAGAAATTACAGCTCAATGATGCTTCCCTCGTCTATGAACCGGAAACGTCTCAAGCCTTGAATTTTGGCTTTCGGTGTGGTTTTCTGGGCATGTTCCACATGGAGATTATTCAGGAGCGCCTGGAGCGCGAGTATGACCTGGACATTATTGTCACCTCGCCATCGGTGGAATACGAAGTTGTATTAAATGACGGGCAGACGATCAAAATCGACTCACCTGCTGACCTGCCGGAACAGGCAGTGATCACCGAGATCCGCGAGCCCTGGATGACGATCCAAATCTTCACGCCAACGGAATTTTATGGGACCGTTATGGAGCTGGCAACCAAACGCCGGGCAACATTTACCGGTCAGGAATATCCCGCCCCGAATCGCGTACAATTAAATTTCGAGATTCCGCTATCCGAACTGATCGTCGATTTCTTTGACCAGCTCAAATCTCGCACGCGCGGTTATGCGAGTCTGGATTATCAATTTGCAGAATATCGCCCGGACAATCTGGTTAAGCTAGAAATCCTGGTCAACGACGAGCCTGTAGATGCCCTGGCAACCATCGTGCATAAAGAAGCGGCTTATCACAAGGGGCAGGCGATTATTTCCAAATTAAAAGATATCATTCCTCGCCAACTTTTTGTTATTCCCATCCAGGCGTATGCCGACGGGCGAGTTATTTCACGCGCCAATGTAAAAGCTATGCGCAAAGATGTGCTGGCGAAATGTTACGGCGGCGATATATCTCGCAAGAAGAAACTTCTGGAGAAACAAAAGCGCGGCAAGAAGCGCATGAAGATGGTGGGCAGCGTCGAAATTCCCCAGGAAGCTTTCCTGGCTGTCTTGCGTGTTGGAGAGGATTAAAATCGACGCATCTCCGATTCCCGACAGCCCGCCTGTCGAGCGGAGCTGGAAGAAGGTGATCCCCGGCCTTGGGATAAGCTTGTTGTCCCTGGTCGTGGTTTTTTATTTCGCCGATTTGCAGAGCGTCACCCAGGCACTCCAATTGGCGAATTACCGGTTTGTTGCCGGCTCCGCTACCATCACATTATTATGGCTGGTCGTGCGCGGCCTGGTCTCGAAGACACTCCTGCGCGATCGCCCCAGCTGGTTGGACAGCTTTCTAGCGGTTAACGAAGGCTACCTGATCAACAACATACTGCCCTTGCGGCTAGGCGAGCTGGCGCGCGCCTACTTATTAGGCCGCAAATCCGGTCTGGGCTTTTTTCAGGTTTTCCCCAGCGTGATCATCGAAAGGCTGATGGATCTGGGTATGGCAGTCGGGTTGCTCCTGGCGACCCTGCCATTAGTCGTGGGAGGCAGTTGGGCGCGTTCAGCAGCCTTCGCAGCCGGAATCCTGGTGCTGGTGCTGTATTGTGGTCTTTATCTCCTGGCCCGCTTTCCAACCCGGGCGAATACTTTATTGGCCAGCATCCTGGATCGCATACCGCTGATTGGCAGGCGCGTCCAAAGTTTTCTACCAGATCTGTTCTCCGGCCTGGAAGTGTTGACCGATGGAAGGCGCTTCCTAAGCGCGGCGGGTTGGGTGCTGCTAAACTGGATGCTGGCTGTCGGACAATATTATCTACTGATGCTGGCCTTTTTTCCGCAGGCCCGATTACTGTGGGCAGCCTTCAGCCTTGGGGTTGTGTCCTTGGGGATTGCAGCTCCCTCTTCACCCGGAGCAGTAGGAGTGCTGGAGCTATCTCTAATTGGAGCACTGGCAGTCTTCAAATTGGATCCATCCACTGCATTGGCTTTCGCACTGGTCTTGCATGCCATCCAATATGTATTGACCGGCGCTATTGGAGCCTATGCCCTGGCGCGCGATGGGGACAGCCTGACCAGCATCTATAACCGTATTCGTATGTTGAGGCGAGAGCCCACGACCCCAAAACCGGATTCTCTACTGGAAGATCCTGACCGAGACAGCCTGGGGAACAAGCCCGAATCTAAATCACGTCATTGATTGCATGCGTATCTTAATTACCCTTACCTACTACCGCCCCCATTATTCGGGGTTGACGATCTATGCAGAGCGCCAGGCGCGCGCCCTGGCAGCGCGTGGGCATGAGGTAACCGTGCTCACCTCACGCTTTGACCCCAATCTACCTGCCGAAGAGGTGCGCCATGGCGTGCGCATCATCCGGCCGCGGGTCTGGTTCCGCATCAGCAAAGGCGTGATCATGCCGGGCATGTGGATTCAGACCTGGAAACTTGCTCGAGAGGCGGATGTCGTAAATTTGCATGCTCCCCAGCTGGACGCAGCCCTCGCAGCCTTGTTTGCTCGCTTGCTGGGCAAGCCGGTCGTTTTAACCTATCAATGCGACATGCAGCTGCCGCACGGTTTGGTCAACCGTCTGGCGAACATCGTTTCCAATCTGGCGAATCAGATTACAGCCCGCCTGAGCCATGTGATCGTCTGCCTGACGCGCGATTACGTCGAACACTCCCCATTTTTGAAGTCTTTCCAGCCTAAAATCCAGGCGATTCATCCGCCGGTCGTCATGGAGCCTGCCACACAAGCCGATGAAGCAGCCTTCCACCGGCGCCTGGGATTGAAGCCAGATGAGCGCATCATCGGCATGGCTGCGCGCCTGGCAACCGAAAAAGGGGTGGAAGTGCTGGCGCGTGCCCTGCCGCAGGTGATCAAAAAGTTCCCCACAGCGCGAGTGCTGTTCGTCGGCCCATACCAGAATGTTTTTGGGGAAGAAGACTACGCTGCCAGCCTTCAGCCCCTGATTGACAGGCTGGGTAAAGCCTGGACGTTCCTGGGTGTAATTTCCCCTGTGGATATGACAGCCTTTTTTCGGACCTGCGAGGTGACAGTCTTGCCGAGTGTGAACAAGACTGAAGCCTACGGTATGGTGCAGGTTGAATCCATGCGCTGCGGTACACCTGTTATCGCATCCGACCTGCCCGGGATTCGTGTCCCTGTCCAGCAGACCGGCAGTGGGTTAATTTTCCCTGCTGGAGACAGCCAGGCACTGGCTGAAGCTTTGATCCAGGTCTTATCCGATCCAGAGGCTTATCGCGGACAACCTGAAAAGCTCCTGCGCCTGTCCGAGCCAGATCACGTGGCCCTGGAATATGAAAAAATATTTGAAAATCTACTGCCTGCAAAAGAACGCGACCTTTTATGGCTGCACCTGCGTGACCTGCCTTATTTTCGCTGTATCTCCCGCACAGTAGAAGCCAAATTCTTCCAGGATCTACCCTTACCCGCCCCAACTCTGGATGTCGGATGCGGGGATGGGCATTTCGCCAGTGTGACTTTCGAGCATCCGATCGACGTTGGTCTGGATCCCTGGAGCGGGCCAATCCACGAAGCGAAAACCCGGCGTGCTTACCGCAGCCTGGTGCAAGCAGATGGCGGTAAGATGCCTATCCCTGATGGATACTTCGCCAGCGCGCTGAGCAACTCAGTATTGGAGCATATTCCCCACATCGACAGCGTATTGGCTGAGGCAGCACGAGTCTTACAGCCCGGCGCGCCATTCATCTTCTCTGTCCCCAACCCGGCCTATTTGACTGAGCTATCGATAGCTGCTATCTTTAAGCGCCTGGGACTAAAGCGCCTGGCGGAGAGATATACTGAGTGGTTTCGGGTGATGTCTCGTGTGGAACACGCAGATGGCCCGGAAGTGTGGGAGGCGCGCTTGCAGCAAGCCGGCTTTGAGTTGGAACGCTGCTGGCATTATTTACCTCCAAACGCCTTCCACATGCTTGAATGGGGGCACTTCTTCGGTGCGCCCAGTTTGCTGCCCCATGCTTTGATTGGGCGCTGGTTGTGGGCGCCTGCGCGCTGGAACCTGTGGCTGACAGATAAGCTGGTACGGCCTTATACAGAAGCCAAAGAAGATGCGGATGGCACTTTCACCTTCTACATCGCCCGACGTAAAGGACAACACCTTGAAAGAACCATCTGAGCATCCCTTTGATGAAACCTATTTCCACAGCGGTCCTTACGCCAGAGTATCGTTCGAACGATACAGCCAGTACTGGTGGTCGAATCGCTTTTACGCGCGCCTGGCGCTGCGTCATGGACCGAAGTCCGGGCGGGTGCTGGAGGTGGGCTGTGGTTTAGGCCATTTACTGACCTGGTTTGGCAAACAATATGAGGTTTTTGGCACGGATATCAACCATTCAGCTCTGGAAGAAGCGCGTGTTAATGTCCCACGTGGTTTGTTCAGCCTGCTCTCCGCTGAAGACCTGAGCGCTTTTGCTGACCAAACTTTTCACATCGTCATCGCCAAGCATGTGGTTGAGCATCTACCCAACCCTGAAGCAGCCATTGCAGAGATGAGCAGAATCCTGGCACCAGGAGGGATATTGGTCTTAGCCACGCCTAACCTGGATTCGCCGACCCGGAAATGGAAAGAAGAGCGCTGGATCGGCTACCAGGATCCCACGCATATCAGCTTGAAAGCGCCCGCTGAGTGGCTGGCTAATCTTGAGAAGTATCAACTGAAAGCATTCAAAGTCTTTTCGGATGGTTTCTGGGATGCACCTTACCTGCCGCTGATCCCCACACGCCTGCAGAAGCTGGTTTTCGGCGCGCCGGGGGGCTTGCAGGCAATTCTTGGATGGAGTATTATTCCCCTTCGAATGGGTGAGAGCCTGATCGTACTGGCAAAGAAACCATGAGCGAAGAACCCACTGTACTGGACTACGTCAAGGCGCTGCTTACACCCTGGCGCGGAGCTCCCCCGCCAATTCCAGGGCAGTCTGAACCCGTTGCAGAATCACAGCCGCCACCCGCCAGTACAGCACAGGCGTCCATTACGGATATACCAGAAAGCGGATTACCACCCACATCCCACGAGATCGAGGCTGCCTCGCCCACAGAATTCCCTGGAACAACCCTCGACCTGACTCAGCCCGGAGCGATAGAGTCCACTACTTCACAGTCAGAAGCACAATTAAAGGCGGGATCATGGCGAGGCGGGTTGGCCCTGATCCTGGCACTCCTGGCTCAATACAGTCTCAATCCGGCTCCGGACCGCACATGGCAATTCGGTGTGGTGCTGTACAGTATCGCCGCCGGTCTACTGGCCTGGGCTTACCTGCGCAACGAGATATTCTTCGAGGCTGCAGCCGAACCAATCTGGCAGACTGATCAGCAGAAAGTGCGCGCTGTGCCATTGATCGCTGCACTTGCAGCAGGGAGCGTGGCTTTTCTGTCTTTCGGCGGTAATCAAATCACGAACTTAAACGCAGCATTATGGTTAATCACAGTCGCGCTGGTTGTGGCGGCGTTGTGGATTAATACGCCTGCTGAAAAACCAGTTGCAAAAACACATCAGCGTTGGACATTGAACCTGGCAAACCCGCGCTTATGGTTATTCACGCTGGTTAGCTTGACTGTGATCTTCTTCCGCTTTTACCTGCTCGATCAAGTGCCCCCCGAAATGAACAGCGATCATGCAGAAAAGCTACAGGATGTGTATGAAGTGCTGCAAGGCGCACGCCCGATCTTTTTCTCCCGCAACACCGGCCGTGAAGCAATTCAATTTTACCTGACCGCGGGAGTTGCCTCTCTCTTGGGGACGGGCTTGACCCACCTCAGCTTGAAGATTGGCACGGTCCTGGCAGGGCTGCTGACATTACCGTTTATTTACCTGACTGGCAAAGAAATCGCTAACTGGCGAGCCGGGTTATTGGCGGCATTTTTCGCGGGAATCGCCTACTGGCCGAATGTCATCTCCCGCGTCGGCTTGCGTTTTCCGCTCTACCCGCTTTTTGTAGCGCCAGCGTTGTACTTTTTGATACGCGGCTTAAGGCGCGGTACTCGCAATGATTTCATTTTAAGTGGCATTGCGCTGGGGATCGGCCTGCACGGATACACCCCCATTCGCATCCTGCCTTTTGCCATCCTGGTCGCAGTGGCGCTCTTCTGGCTGCATACCCGCTCTGGACCACGCCGCAGCCAGGCTGTGTGGGGTTTGATCATTGTGGGGGTCGTTGCTCTGGTGTGCTTCCTGCCACTGCTGCGCTTTGCTCAGGAGAACCCCAGCCTGTTCAACTATCGCGCCTTCTCACGGGTGACAAATCTGGATCAGCCCTTACCCGGTCCGGTCTGGTCGATCTTTCTTCAAAACCTGTGGCGAGCACTCTCTATGTTCGCCTGGGATAACGGGGAGATCTGGGTCATCTCTCTCCCCCATCGCCCGGCATTAGACCTGGTCAGCTCGGCTTTGTTCCACCTGGGAGTTGTATTGTTAGTGCTGCGCTGGCTGAAGAAACGCCAGTGGCTGGACCTTTTTCTACTGGTTTCCATTCCGATATTGATGCTACCTTCAATCCTGTCGCTGGCTTTTCCTGCCGAAAATCCAGCCCTCAACCGTGCAGCCGGAGCCATGGTGCCCGTCTTCTTGATCGTGGGGCTGGCAGCAGACAGCCTGATCACCAGCCTGGGCAACTTGGGGAACGCAACCACGCGGCGTTGGTGGATCAGCGCTGCCTGGGGGGGCTTATTATTGGTCAGCGCTGGGATTAACTATGATCTTGTATTCAACCAGTACTACCAGCTCTATGCGCAATCGTCATGGAATACTTCCGAGATGGGGAAGGTGGTCAAGAATTTTTCCGCCACGATCGGCAGTCCGGAGACAACCTGGGTGATGGCTTACCCGCATTGGGTGGATACACGCCTGGTCGGCATCCAGGCCGGGCAGGACGTCCGTGATATGGCGATGTCCATTGACCGGCTGGAGACCACTCAACAGGACCCACGTCCGAAATTATTCGTGGTAAATCCGCTTGACGTGGACGGGCTGGATGCTTTACAACACTCGTATCCGCAGGGCTGGGTACAGGAATATCAATCGGCGTATGAAAATAAAAACTTTTTACTCTATTTCGTTCCTCCCGGGGAATAAATAGGCCAGGTGATAGTAACTTAGCATGGTTGAACCTGAATCCTCTAACGCTGTCCAGGAAACACCGCCGACTGCCGCCCAATCTGGCAGCGTTGTACATGCTCCATTAACCACACAGGCTGAGGTACTTTCTGCCGCGGCAAGCAAACCGCGCCTGCCACGCATCCTGGACTGGTTCTTACTGGTCATCTTAGGATTAGCAGCTTTCTTCCGCCTGAGTGGGTTGTATTGGGGCGAGTACCAGTACTTACATCCTGATGAACGCTTCCTGGTGTGGGTTGGTTCTGACATCTCACCCGCCCGTACTGAAACCACACTTAATGCGGATGGCTCGGTTGGCGAGAAAAAAATCTGGATCGGGTGGAGTGAATTTTTCGATACGCCAAATTCGACTCTGAATCCAAATAACCGCGGGCATGGATTCTATGTGTACGGCACACTGCCCATGTTTATCACCCGACTGGCGGTGGAATGGGTGTATGGGCATTCTGGATTCAATGAAATGACCGACATCGGGCGCGCCCTGTCGGCAGTGGCTGATCTTCTGGTCATCATCTTGATCTATGCAATTGCCAGCCGGCAGTACGACCGGCGCGTGGCTGCCCTGGCTGCAGCCTTCTACGCAGCGATGGCTTTACCGATCCAGCAAGCGCATTTTTTCACGATGGATACCTTCATCAACCTGTTTACGCTGCTGGCATTATATTTTGCGGTAAGGATCAGCTCCGATCAGCGCTCCTGGGTAATCATTCCCGACAATTTCGAGATAACACCCAAAACCAACTCTCTGCAGGGCATCTGGCAGTCTGTTTCCCGCCATCCATTGTTCTTGCCCAGCCTGGGATTTGGTCTAGCGTATGGCATGGCTGTAGCGTCGAAGCTCAACGCGTTCCCTGTGGCATTGGCACTGCCGCTGGCTGTCCTGATCCGTATTGCCGGTCTTCCAAGCTCACAGCGCACCCAGGCTGCCACGCGCGCCATCCTGTATCTGGCGCTGGCCGGGTTTATAAGCATTCTGGTCTTTCGTATCTGCCAGCCATACGCATTCAGTGGTCCGGGCTTCTTCGGGTTGAAGCCAAACCCACAATGGGTTGCCAATCTCAAAGAGCTTCGTTCTCAAAGCAGCGGTGACGTAGATTTTCCGCCCGCCATGCAATGGGCGCGCCGGGGTGTCTGGTTCTCGGGCCAGAATATGATTTTGTGGGGGATGGGTATCCCCCTGGGTGTATTGGCCTGGGCCGGTTTCCTGTGGGTCGGGCTGCGCATGCTGTACCACCATAAAAACCTGGAATGGCGGCGGCATGCTCTATTATGGGGCTGGACCGGGCTGTATTTTACCTGGCAATCCCTGGCGCTGAATCCGACTATGCGTTACCAGCTTCCTATCTATCCCACGCTGGCAATTTTTGCCGGTTGGGCTGTGGTTGCCTTATGGGACACGGCTAAAGGCGGCAGCAGCCTGCGGCAGAGGATTTCGCCAGGGGTTCTGCGCACTGCGTCGATCATCACCGCCGGTGTGGTCCTGCTGGCGACCTATGGCTATGCCTTTGGGTTCAGTAGTATCTATACTCGACCAATCACACGGGTTGAAGCGTCACGCTGGATCTTTGAGAATGTGGCTGCTCCCATAAATCTGCGCATTGAGACCGAAGCTGGCAGAGTCAACCAGTTAATACCTATAAGCTATGACTACCCGGTTTCACCTGGCTATCCACTGGTTACGAGCTTTCAGGCCAGGGCTAGCGGGGTACTGAATGAAATCTATATCCCGCATCTGCGCGATAACCAGCCCGGTGATTATCCCCGCACCGTACAACTGACGGTCAAGAATTCGTCCAATCCACAAACGCCCGAAGCCAAGGCTACGCTGACTGCAAACCTTGCTCCTCAATCCGATCCGCGCGGCGATCCCTACACCCTGCAATTGGATACCCCGTTTGAGCTCGTTGAAGGACAGGTATATTCTATAGAGCTCAGCGTAGGCGGGACGCCCGATCAAGTGGCTGTGGATGGCGATATCCAGCTGGCTGTTGAAAGTGCAGCCGGCGCTGCGGACATCCAGTCGCTGGCGACCGATGGCTTTATGCTGCTTTCTAACCTGCCATTTGCCACCGAATTTATACCCTCCCAGGACGGCTATCTGACAAACCTGACCATTGATCAGATCAGCGTGTTATCCAGCGGCAGCAACCCACTCACCCTTGCGGTCAGCATCACCACTCCCGAAGGCTTGATCCCCGGTGAAGAGCTGGTGGATACCAGCCAACGCAATTCTCCATTAGCAACAGTGGTAGGCTCAGTGAACCTGGATACGACCAGCACACAACCTGTAAATTATCAGATACCGATGGATGTACCTCTACCTGTCACGGCGGGTCAATCCTACCGGGTACAGGTTTTCCTGATTTCACAACAACCCATCCTGCAGCTCGCCGGAGATGCGCTGGCCAACGAAGGTGAGTGGGATGATGGGCTGCCCATGCGCATGGACGGTTACGATCCTTTTGGCGGCATCTATCCCCAGGACTTAAATTTCAACATGTACTGGGATGACAACGCCGCCAAGCTGGAGCGCTTTATCCGCATCCTGGATGAATCCGATTACATCGCCATCAGCTCCAACCGTCAATGGGGCAGTTTGCCGCGCATCCCCGAACGCTTCCCCCTCACAACCACCTACTATCGGGAGCTGCTGGGCTGCCCGGAAGAACAGACCATTTACTGGTGCTATGCAGTGGCTGAGCCTGGCATGTTCCAGGGCAACCTGGGCTTTGAACTGGTGAAGATCTTCCAGTCTAATCCAAAACTCGGGGCACTCGAGTTTAACGACCAGTTTGCCGAAGAAGCTTTCACGGTTTACGACCATCCCAAAGTCTTAATTTTTAAAAAGACTGCCAATTTTGATTATGCACAAATGGCAGGGATTCTCAATGCAGTAGATTTGAGCCGCGTTCTGCGCATTGCTCCGATGCGCTTCCCTGACCGCCCGGCAGATTTGATGCTTTCTGCAGAACGGCAGGCCGAACAACGCGCTGAGGGCACCTGGACAGAGCTATTCAGCCCACAGAATATTCTGAATCGCTCTCAGCCACTGGCTGTACTGGTCTGGTATTTGAGTTTCAGCTTGCTGGGTTGGGCGATCTTTCCGATACTGCGCCATCTGTTGCCCGGCCTGCCCGATGGCGGATATGCTTTGGCGCGCACTGCTGGATTGCTCATCTTCGCTTACCTGGCATGGCTGGCAGGCTCAATCGGTCTCAGCTATTCACGCCTGGTGATAGCGCTGATCTATTTGTTGCTGCTCCTGGCTGGGTTTATCATGGCAGTTAAGGACCGGCAAAACCTGGCCCAGATATTTAAACAAAACTGGCGTTATTTACTGATCGTCGAGCTTCTGGCGCTGGCTTTCTTTAGCGTCGATCTATTGATCCGCTTTGGTAACCCGGACCTGTGGCATCCCTGGAAGGGCGGCGAGCGCCCGATGGATTTCTCATACTTCAATGCCATTTTGAAGAGTACGGCATTTCCGCCCTATGATCCCTGGTTTGCTGGCGGATACCTCAATTATTACTATTTTGGGTTTGTTTTTCTTGGCACTATGGTTAAGCTCCTGGGCATCACTCCGGCAGTCGGTTATAACCTGATCCTGCCTACTGTCTTCAGCATGCTTGGTCTGGGAGCCTTTGGAGTAGTTTACAACCTGGTAGAAAGCTGGCGCCGTGGCAGACCCCAAGACCGCACGGATTGGACAGCCTCGCGCTCTGTCAGTCCCTGGTTTTCAATGCTCAGTGGTCTGATCGGGGCAGTGGGTCTGGCAGTAATTGGGAACCTGGGAACTGTGCGGATGATCTTCCAGGGTTACCAGCGGCTGGCTGCACCTGGTGGAGTGATTGAAGGTGCTGCGCTCCTCACGCGCTGGGTATGGGCTGTGCGGGGCTTCTTCATGAGCCTGGCCGGGGAGTCTCTGCCCTACGCATTGGGCGACTGGTACTGGCTGCCCAGCCGCGCCATTCCTGCCCCGGGTGATGTTGAACCGATCACAGAGTTTCCCTTTTTCACAGTGATCTTTGGCGATCCACACGCCCATCTCTTCGCGCTACCCATCACCTTACTGATTTTAGGCTGGTGCCTGGCCATGGTTGTTGGACAATTGCGCTGGAGCTCCTGGCTTGCCGCTCTGGGTAGTTTATTGGTAGGCAGTTTGGCGATTGGATCGCTGCGCCCCACCAACACCTGGGATTTTTACCCGTACCTGGCTTTAGGTGCGCTGGCGGTGGCTTACCCATTGGCGGTCCACTTTCAGATGCCATCGTGGGTTGCCCGGCGCTTTCCACCGTTGCTTGAGCTGCCGGTTTACATCCAGCGCATTCTGGTAGCAGCCTTTGGCGCGTTGGGATTGATCCTGGTGGCACACCTGCTCTACCAACCCTATGCTTACTGGTATGGACTGGGTTACTCAGAAATTGATCTCTGGGAAGGTACCAGGACTCCCTTGACAGCATACTTTACCCACTGGCTGCTATTCTTGTTCCCTATTGTTGCCTGGATGTTCTGGGAAACAGTGCAGTGGATGGCTGCCACACCTTTATCTGCGTTGCGCCGGTTAGAGCCTTTCAAAAACTGGGTGATCACTGCGGCGTTAGTGCTATTGGCGTTGATATTTATCAGCATGGCCCTCGGGGCGGGCATCGCCTGGCTCGTATTACCCCTGGCAGCCTGGGCAGGTGTGTTGATTCTGCGCCCTGGATTACCAGACGTCAAACGCTTCCTGCTTTTCCTGGTCGGGGCTGGCTTACTCCTGACCCTGATGGTGGAGATTATCGTCCTGGTCGGTGATATTGGACGTATGAATACCGTCTTTAAGTTCTATTTACAGGTCTGGACCTTTTTCTCCCTCGCCGCAGCGGCTGCCCTGGGCTGGCTTTGGATGGCGCTACCAACATGGAAACCCTCCTGGCGCAATTTCTTCCAGATCAGCATGCTGGTATTGATCAGTGGTGCGGCGCTCTATCCTTTGATGGCAGGCATGGCCAAGATTAAAGATCGCATGGCTCCTGCAGCTCCGCACACGCTGGACTCTATGCTATACATGCAGTACGCAACCTACGGCGAGCGGTGGGGAGAAATGGACCTGAGCCAGGATTATGAAGCCATCCAGTGGCTGCTCCACAATGTAAAAGGTTCACCGGTGATCGTAGAAGCCAACCTGCGCGACCTGTATCGCTGGGGCTCGCGCATGAGCGTTTACACGGGTCTTCCAGGCGTAACCGGTTGGGAATGGCACCAGCAGCAACAGCGCAATGTGGTGCCTGCCAACTGGGTGAGCGAACGCATAGCTGAGATCGATGAATTTTATCTGACAACGGATGAGGCTGTGGCTCAACGTTTTCTGGAAAAGTATAATGTTGCTTATATCATCCTTGGGCAACAGGAGCGCGGTCTTTACACTTTATTCGCTGAACATCGCGGCCAGTATGGCGGCCTGGATAAGTTTAGCGCATTAGATGGGATATTGTGGCGCGCGGTTTATCAAGAAGGTGAAACCGTCATTTATGAAGTCATTAATCATGCTTCACCATAACTCAGGGTTCTGCTTAAAAGGTATAAGATGTTAGCGCTTCCGGAGTGGTTATACATCTTCGTTTGGTGGCTGATCATCCAGGTCGTGGGATTAGCAGCTCTACCGATTACCCTGCGCCTTTTCCGCTGGCTGCCAGAGCGTGGCTACGCGTTCGCCAAGCCTGCCGGCCTACTTTTGAGTACTTATGTGTTGTGGCTGGGCGCTTCCACCGGTTTTCTACGCAACGATACCGGCGGGATCATTTTTTCCATCCTGCTTGTGTTTATATTCTCAACACTCGTGATCCTGTGGGAGCGACGACACGCCAGCATACGTCCGTCCCTTTCCATAGTTGAGTATTTTCAAGCCCATAAAGCGCACATTTTCAGAGTTGAGTTGCTCTTCAGCATTGCTTTTATCGCCTGGGCAATCCTGCGCGCCTACGCGCCAGACAAGATCATGAATGCTTACGGCGAAAAGTATATGGAGATGGCATTCTTAAATGGCATATTAAACAGCCCTCAATTTCCACCTGTGGATGTCTGGCTGTCGGGATTTGCGATCTCCTATTACTATTTCGGATATGTGATGATGGCTGTGGTTACACGCCTGTCCGGGGCGCCTGCCAGTGTGGGTTTTGAGCTGTATGATGCACTGTTGTTTGCATTGACGTTCATTGGGGCTTACGGGGTAGTTTTCAATCTGGTCGCGTCCAGTAGATCCAGCAAGCGCCAGCACTCATCGCAGGCTATCAATGTCGGTATACTCGGAGCGGTATTTGTGGTTTTACTGGGGAATCTGGAGGGACTATTAGAGGCTCTATACAGCCGTGGACTGCTACCCGAAGCCTTCTGGGGTTGGATCAACATCCCTGATCTGGCCGGCAATCCGGTCACTGGATCCTGGTTTCCAGGCGGTAGCAATGGTTGGTGGTGGTGGCGCGGCTCACGCGTCCTCCAGGATTTAAATTTGGAACACCAACCCCTTAGACTGAGCCCAATCACTGAGTTTCCTTTTTTCAGCTTTTTACTGGGAGATAATCACCCCCATGTACTGGCCTTGCCTTTTGTCCTCCTGAGCATCGGACTGAGCCTGAACCTGCTTCTGCGAGTCTTGGATACCCCGGGGGATAAAACTTTGTCTGGTCCTGCAGCCTGGTGGAATCCTGTTCGGGCTGTGTTCGGTGGGGATTGGTTCGATTTTGGCCTGTACGCCCTGGCACTGGGTGGGTTGGGCTTTCTGAATACCTGGGATATGCCGGTTTATATTGGACTGGCGACCCTGGCCTATGGCGGTGGCCTGGCTATTCGGCATGGCTTACTTTCCTGGACAATACTCCGCCAGGCTCTGGCGCTTGCGCTGGGATTGTTACTGGCAGGCCTGGGATTATACAGTCTGTTCTATACCTCTTTTCGCTCCCAGGCAGGTGGGATTTTGCCGTATGTTTTCCCGCCCACACGACTGCCCCAATATCTGGTCATGTTTGGTCCGTTTGTCTTCATCATTTTGATGTTTCTGCTCGCATTGACCGTGCGACATATCCGGCAAAACCGCACAAAGAATCTGGTGAAACTCAGTCTGCGTATCTGGGTCACAGTCATGGTCGTCTGCCTGGCTTTTTTTGCCTTGCTGTTAAGCGCCATTCTGGCTTCCGGGCTGGGCCGAGAAATGCTCGCCAGCGGTCAGCTGAATCCTGTGCTGCAACCTATCCTCGGCAACCTGAGTTTGAATGAAGCCTTGAGCGCAATTCTGGTTGCACGTCTGACCAATCCCTGGTTATTCTTACTGATCACCTTGATGATTGGATTAATAATTTCCAACTTCGCGCATTGGCTCTCTCATAAGGAAAAGACTATAGAGTCGCCAAATAAACCACTGGCTTCGACACTGCCAGGCGAGGCATTTGTTCTGGTGATGATTTTCACTGCCCTGGCGTTGACCTTCTCAGTCGAATTCGTCTATCTGCGCGATACATTTATGGCGCGCATGAACACGGTGTTTAAGTTCTATTATCAGGGCTGGATCTTGATGGCCCTATCCGCAGCCTATGGATTATGGTGGATCACTCAAAACGGGAATAAAGCCTTTGGAAGACTCTTAACCAGCCTGATTAAATCGATCGCCATCTTGCTTATCGCAGGGGGAATGGTTTATCCGATCTTCGCCAGTTACAGTCGCGTGGCAGGCTTTCGAGTACCTCCCAATCTGGATGGCACCAGCAGCCTGGCCGCGTACAACCCGGACGATTGGGCAGCGATTGCCTGGTTGAATGATGTTGCTCGTCAAGAATTAGCGAAAGGCGACTCATCACTGCCGGTGATACTGGAAGCACCTGGAAAATCCTATAATTACGAAGGTCGCATGAGCGCGTTCAGCGGCGTACCGGCGCTTCTGGGCTGGTCTTTGCATGAAAGCCAGTGGCGCGGCAATTACGATGAGCAGGGCAAGCGCGAGCCAGACATCGATACCATCTACACATCGAGCGATGCCTTCGTCACACTGGAGCTGCTTCATAAATGGGATATAGATTATTTAATCCTGGGTAATACCGAGATGCAGTATATTCAGGGATTGTGCCAAAATACCAACCGGGCCTGTAATCTAAGCAACTCTCTCAGAAAATTTGAAACCATTCTTCAGCCTGTATTCCAACAAGGCAATACCACAATCTTCGCGGTTCCATGATCACTGGTAAAATCCAGACCAGGTAAACGATATTCGTAGTAGATAATGGAAATTAACAAAATTAAGCTGGAGCATCTATTCTTCCTGACCGCCATATTGTTGGCGGGTTTTGTGCGTTTCCTCAACCTGGGAGCGGCACCTCTGAATGATCAAGAAGCCCGCCTGGCCCTGGATGCCTGGCAATTGGCCCAGGGAGCTATTGAAGTAGGAGAGTTTCATCCGGCTTCTTATCCAGGCTATGTGATGCTCACCGGGTTACTATTCAGCCTGTTGGAGCCCACAAATTTTCTGGCACGCTTTTTACCTGCCATCGCAGGATGCTTATTATTACTGGTACCTTTCCTGTTACGCGATACGCTGGGCAAGCCAACGGCTATCCTGCTCGCATTTGGACTGGCCTTGGATCCCGGACTGGTCGCTGCTTCTCGGATGGTCTCCTCACCGGTGCTGGCACTGACCTTTGGAGTGCTGGCAGTGTTCGCCTGGCAGCAGAAGCGTGCCCGTCTGGCCGGGTTCATGGCTGCACTATTTCTTCTCTCAGGACCGCCAGCCTATCATGGGCTGGTGATCGGTTTCTTGACTCTACTTCTCTTACGTTTCGTCCAGCAACCATCCTCATCAGAGAATACATCGTCTACCAGTATCTCTTTTTCACTCCCCGCCTTCAAGCAAGCAATGCCTGTTCTGGTAGTCAGTTTATTGCTGATAGGCACTCTCTTCATGCAGGTTCCACAGGGATTGGCTGCTGCAGCGAATTCGTTGATGGATTACCTTGTTGGATGGGCCAGTCCCCCGAACTTGCCCTCGGGACGGTTCATGGCAGGGGTGCTCTTCTACCAGCCTGTGGCTTTAATATTTGCACTACTTAGTATTGGTAGGACGCTATACCAACGCCGTGTGGATTGGTTGGACCTGCTTTTTATCTTCTGGGCAGGGATCAGCCTGATGCACGGTCTTCTGTACGCCGGTCGGCAGGGTCTGGATCTGGTTTGGGTATTGGTGCCGATCTGGGGTTTAGCTGCCAGGGAGCTGGCACGTGATCTTGATTTCAGCCGGCAACATCTGGCTGCCTACGGTCAGGCGTTGCTGATCATCCTGCTGGCCGGTCTGCTGTGGTTCAACTTCGCCGGCCTTGCACGTTCAGACCCGCAGATGAATAGTACCGCAGCACGCCTGATCCTGATGGCGGGAATATTTACCCTGGCAGCCATCACGACCATTCTGGTGTCCATGGGCTGGACCTGGCGGACTGGCAAACATGGCCTGATCTTTGGAGTTCTGGGTGCCGGAAGTTTATATCTGATCAGTGTACTCTGGGGTAGCAACCAGGTAGGCGCCAATTCACCCCTGGAAATTTGGAGCACTGGTAGTGCCGGAGTTCAGGCAAACTTACTGGAAAAAACCGTGCTTGATCTATCGGTGTGGAAGACAGGCTTTCCAGACAGGATTGATATCGTCATTAATAGCGATTCTCCTTCGCTGCGCTGGACATTGCGGAATTTCAAACAGCTGCAAGTTGTGTCCACAATCCCAACCCAGAACTTACCCTCGATTATTATCACTCACCAAAACGAGCAACCCCCCGCTTTGACCGCATCTTATCGCGGACAGGATTTTGATTGGTGGGCCTATCCTGGCTGGGCAGGCGCGCTGCCTCAGAACGTGACCAGCTGGATTACTTTCCGCGATGCCCCGCTATTGTATGAACAGGTCATTCTGTGGGCACGCGCAGACCTTTTCCCGGGTGGCGAAATTGTCAACAGTAACACAATTCAGCCGTAACAGGACTAAATCTGCTCTTCCGCCATACGGCTGATTAACTTGAGCCTGCGTCAAGCGAAATAGTACATCCTAACCATGGAATAAAATATGTCTTTAATTGATATGATTGCTATCGATGGACCTGCCGCGTCGGGAAAATCCACACTAGGGAAAAAACTAGCTGACCGGCTGGGCTATTTATTTTTTGACACGGGTGTAATGTATCGTGCCATTACCTGGGTCGCCCTGGATAGAAATCTGGATATTTCAGACGAGTCAGCCATCACACAATTGGCTGAGGTGGTAGATATCGATCTTCGCCCGGCGAGTCAAATGGATGGGCGCAGCTCAGATATCCTGGCAGATGGCGAAGACGTTACCTGGGCAATTCGCGCCCCAGAAATTGAAGCCCATGTATCACAGGTATCTGCCTATCGTGGTGTCCGTAAGGCACTCAGTTTGCAGCAGCGTCGAATTGGTCTGCGCGGCAAGGTTGTGATGGTTGGACGAGATATTGGCACCGTCGTTTTACCCGAAGCGCAGTTAAAAATCTACCTGGATGCATCCGTCGAGGAACGCGCCAGCCGGCGATTTCATGAGTTAGCCTGCCGAGGTGAACCTGCCGACTATGCAGAAATATTGGCTGCCATGCAGCAGCGGGATTATATCGATTCGACTCGCGCTGTAGCTCCCCTGCGCCCGGCAGACGATGCAATCATCCTCAACTCGGATGCCCTGGATGCCGAAGAAGTTCTGGAACAGGTGGTTGGTCTGATAAAAGGTACCGATGGAACAACCTGAATCAGGTATTCCTACCTTTGCGGCGACCCAAGAACATTACCATCTTTCTCTATGTACTCGCCTGTTACGCGCGATCATGCGGCCATTTTTTCGAGCTTTTTTCCACCTGTTCATGAACGTGAAGTTGAGTGGACTTGATAATATTCCCCAGCAAGGCCCGTATCTGATCGCCATCAATCATGTTTCATTATATGATCCGCCCTTTATAATGGCGTTTTGGCCAGTTGCGCCAGAGGCAGCCGGGGCTGCCGATCTGTGGGGTAAGCCAGGAATTTCAACGTTGGCCCGTTTATATGGAGGTATTCCAGTCCATCGGGGCCAATATGACCGCAAGCTGATTGATACGATGGTTGCTGTGCTGGCAGCCTGCCGGCCATTGTTGATTGCACCCGAGGGCACTCGCTCGCACAGCCCTGGCATGAATCGGGCATTACCCGGGGTGGTGTTTGTCACCGATCGTGCGCGTGTCCCCGTCATCCCTGTGGGAATTGTTGGCACAACCGAAGACCTTATTTCTCAAGCATTCAAATTCAAGCGGCCGACTCTAGAGATGCGTGTAGGTCAGGCATTGATGCTGCCGCCTCTGGAAGGACGTGGTGAGCAGCGCCGCTGGATGCGCCAGGCTCAGGTAGATGAGATCATGCTGCGAATTGCAGAAGTACTGCCTGCTGAATACCGGGGTGTATATGGAGAAGAATTTACCAGACTCAGCCAAGCCCCAAACAACCCTGATCCGGTCTGAGATTACCCACCTGCCGCGATTAACCTTCGGACGGCGTCTATTTCGACGGATTTTGCACTGGCTGGCACAAGGTATGGTATGGCTGGTAACCCATCCTACTATCTCGGGATTAGAAAATTTTCCGGAGCATGGTCCGCTGTTGATCGTGACCAATCACCTTGGCGATGCAGATGCCGTTCTGGCCCTGGCAAACTTCCCTCGCCAGATTGATGCACTGGCAAAAGCTGAATTATATGATTATCCTGTTTTAAGCCTGGTGATACGAGCCTACGGAGTTATCTGGGTTCATCGAGGGCGACCTGACCGGCGTGCATTGAAAGCAGCCTTAGAAGGCCTCGCATCTAATCGTATGATAGGCCTAGCCCCTGAAGGACGCGAGAGCATAACAGGCGCTTTGGAAGAGGGCACCAGCGGTGCAGCATACCTGGCTTTGAAAAGCGGATCCCCAATTCTCCCGGTGACCTTTACAGGAACCGAAAACCACATCATCTATAGGAATGTGATGAAATTCAAGCGCAGTCCAGTTACAATTACAATTGGAAAAATTTTTACTTTAGATGGTTCGGCAGATTGGAAAGAGAATTTAGAGCCTGCCACCGACCAGATCATGAGAGTTCTTGCCAGTCAATTGCCGATTGAATATCAGGGTGTCTATGCGCAAGGCTTATAGGTAGAACATGCAAATCAAGAGCATTAAATCCGAGGCTGTTGTCCAATCCGGTTACCAACATGCCGATTGGGAGAGACGGCGGCGCTTCTTCCGATATTTGCTAAGAGTGATTGGCTTTAATTTTCTGGCGAAGATCGATCGCGTTGAAGGCAGAGAAAATATACCCGCGCACGGTCCTGCATTAATTATGATGAATCACATAGCATTTGTGGATTCGTTGATCGTGCTACATATCATGCCACGGAACATTGTCCCTCTCGCTAAAGCTGAAGTTTATGATTATCCTTTGATTGGTTTCATTCCAAAAATGTGGGGCGTTATTCCGGTGCACCGCGAAGAGATTGATCGACGGGCATTGCAACAAGCGTTTGAGGTGCTGGAGGCGGGTGAGATGGTGCTGGTAGCGCCTGAAGGAACCCGCGGTAAAGCCTTAGGGCGTGGCAAAGAAGGGATTGCCTATCTGGCTGCCAGATCGGGTGTACCTGTGGTGCCGGTTGCCATCGAAGGAACGCCAGGTTTCCCTGCCCTACGTCCGTTTGGGGCATGGAAGACAGCCGGCGCCCATGTGCGAATTGGCAAACCGTTTCGTTACAAAACAGAATACCGCAAAGCACGCCGGGATGACCTCGCCAGGATGACGGATGAAGCCATGTACATCCTGGCAAGCATGCTCCCAGAACAGTTGCGCGGCGTTTACCACGATCTCGCTTTAGCCACACAAGAGACCATCGAGTGGTGTTCTTGAAAATAAATCGCTGAGGAATGCTCGCTCACAGAAATTTTTATTGCTTCCACAACAAAATCAGTCATGTTATAATGAAACTGACAAAATCGGTCAGGTGGGAGTGGTATTGATCTTGCAACAGGTCATTTGATTATGGATTTGATTACTTCCCTGATTTCATCGAACCCTTATCCAGGCCAACCACAAGGGGTTACCGGTTGGATGGGCTGGTTTTTACTGCTGGCCTATATACTTTATTCGCTGTTCCGCTGGCGCAACTTAAATGAGGGTTGGGGCACCAACCAGACGATAATCTTGATCCTGCTAACAGTAAGTGTGCCGCTTAGCAGTCTCTTCATCGGTGTTCGTCTACCTGCCATGAACAGCCTGCCCGAACCCATGCTGCCGTTGGACAGCGCTGAACCGATCGTGGTCATATTTTCTGCGCTGCCGTGGATGCTTGCAGCAGGTTTGTTAGGTATATTTCCAGCAGCATTTTTAGGTTTTTTTGCCGGGTTGTTACAGACCCTGTGGGAGACACACAATCCCTTCACTGTTTTAGAAATTACTCTGCTGGCGATCCAGTTCACAGTAGCAGTTCGCCAACGCTACCGCACTCCTATTTACCGCATGCTGCGCAATCCACTGGGAGCTGCTATCGGAATCAGCGTTGTATATGTAATCATCTCACTCTTCACCTTACCGTTAGCCGCACGGGGTTTATTAGCAGCGCGGATTGACTACACCATCAACCAACTCACTGGAATGTGGTTGGCATTGGCCATCGAACTGGTTATAGCAGGTGTCTTTGCTACGGTCATTGCCTCCGCTCTTCCTCCAGCCTGGGGTAGTTCTGGCACTTTAGAACCTTCTCCCGCTGAGAGGTCTTTGCAGATCCGCTTTCTGTATGGGATCGCTCCCATGGCTCTCGTACTGGTAGTCGTTTTATTGTTCACAAGCTGGGTCGTGGCGGGAAATGCAGCCCGCGATCTGCTGCGCGACCAAATGGCCAGCACGGCAGAAATTGCTGCGGAGGGCGTGCCAGCCTTTTTAGGAAATGGGCAGACTCTTATTGGCGATATCGCTGCAGATCCAAAATTGTTGGCGGAAAATCAGACAGAATTAAATAATCTCTTAGAACAAAAGGTTCTGGGAGTATCATTTTTCCACCAGCTATACATCCTGGATAAAGCAGGCAATACACTGGCAGGTTTTCCATTACAAAATTATAACCAGATGACGGTCGAAGAGCAGGCAGGGCTCCAATTAACATTTAGCGGCATCCCAGTGCAAGCCTATGCAGCTCTGCCAATGATCGATGACAACGCAGCTGAGATCAGCTTTATCGCCGCCATTACCGATCCCGAAAAGGGCACCGAACGGGCGTTGGTCGGACGCAGCCGCTTACTCGACAATCCCTTTGCAAAACCAATCATCATCAGCCTGGAAAATCTCAGCCGTTCTCAAGGACAAGGGATCTTGCTGGACGAATTTGGGCGCATCCTTTACCATTCCGATGCAGATTTGATCCTGACACCTTACACCGGTACCAAGCCTGTAGAACCGGGCATGACCGACGATACCGCACCGGATGGCACCCGGCAGTTACTGTATTACCAACCAGCAGAAGGTCAGCCCTGGTCGATTGTCTTAACTGTCCCTGCTATTCGTGCTCAGGAAATTGCCTTGCGATTAGCCAACCCGCTGATCTGGGTGCTGTTCGTGTTAACGATTATTGGGTATGTATTCCTACGCTGGCAAGTAAAAGCGGTTACATCTTCATTGGTTTCTCTGACCACCGAAGCCAGCCGCCTGGCTGCCGGTGAGTTAGATCGCCCTCTGCCGATCAGCGGTGAAGATGAAACCGCTCAATTGCGGGCAGCCTTTGAAAAGATGCGCGGCAGCTTGAAAGCCCGTCTGGATGAATTACGCCTGCTTTTGAATGTTAGTCAGAAAGTTGCCTCAAGTCTGGAAATGCGTGAATCGATCCAGCCTGTACTCGAATCTGCCCTGGTTACCGGTGCATCCTCTGCCCGAGTAGTGTTACTACCTGGCTTACTCTCTGATCTGGAGAGCACGACCCCGATCCCTCTAAGCTTATTTGCCGGACCTGCTGCAGATCTTTACAATTATTTGGACGAACAAGTATTGGCGATTAGCCGCAGCCAGGAACAGGTACAGCTGGTTAATATCACCCGCCCCCGCCTGCTGGATTTTCCGGCCGGTGTAAAACGCCCCGAGTCGATGATGGCGGTCGCCTTACGCCACGAAAACACAAACTACGGCGCCTTTTGGGTGGCATACGATGAACCCCACCGCTTTACAGAGGAAGAAACGCGCTTCCTGGTGACCCTGGCAGGACAGGCAGCCCTGGCAACCGCAAATGCGCGTTTATATTTACAATCCGAGATCGGACGCCAACGCCTGGCAGCCATTCTGGCATCTACTCCCGATCCAGTACTGGTGACCGATCAAAACGGCCGGCTGCTTTTAGCTAATCCGGCAGCCTGGCAGGTCTTAGGAATACGCAGTCAGGTAGAAGAACATCCTTATATCCAGGATGCCATCGATCAGCCTAAGCTAATCGAAATTCTCAGCCCACTCAGCACCGATAAGCTCACTGCGGAGATCAGCTTACCTGGCGGAGATATTTATCTGGCTACTGCATCGGCTGTGGTCGCTGAGGGTCAGCAAGTTGGGCGAGTTGCATTATTGCGCGATATCACCCACTTCAAAGAACTTGACACCATGAAATCTGAGTTTGTATCGACAGTCAGCCATGACCTGCGCAATCCACTGACCATGATGCGTGGTTATGCTACGATGTTGGAAATTGTTGGAGTACTAAACGAACAGCAACTGAGTTATGTTCGCAAGATCATCAATGGCGTGGAAGATATGACGCGTCTGGTAAACAATCTGCTTGACTTAGGCCGGATTGAATCTGGGATTGATCTTCAACTCGAACTTGTCTCTGTTCAAGACCTGCTGGAGCGTGTGGCTGGCAGTATGCAGCCCCAGGCAGCCCAAAAACACATCAATCTAACTTCTGAGATCAGTCCACAGATCGTGCCCTTGATCGAAGTAGATACAGGCTTGATCCAACAGGTATTGCAGAATTTACTGGATAATGCCATCAAATACACCCGCGCAGATGGCCAGATCAAGCTCAAAGTACACTCGCAACGCGATACAATCACCTTTGAAATCCTGGATACCGGCATCGGAATATCACCAATGGATCAATCTCGTCTATTCGAGAAATTTTATCGCAGCTCACAACCAGGATCAAAAGAACAGCGCGGCGCTGGGTTGGGTTTGGCGATTGTAAAATCCATCATCGAAAAGCATGGGGGAAGTGTCAGAGTGGAAAGTCAATTAGGCAAAGGCAGTCGCTTCACAGTGACATTGCCGTTACGACACACTCACCAGGAAAGATGATAAATAGGTTAATATTGCCAAATAGAAAACTATTTACTTGACTCAGACTGGCATCTTGTTATATAATATCTGGATGCGCAAAGGCGAAATCACCAAAAAGCGCCTGAGTTACAGACTCATGCGCTTGGTTTATTTTGTCTCAAAAATATAAAACTGAAATATCAATTGATAGCCTGTCCCCCATCATAATTGGAGAGAACACACTCTGTCAGTGTCCATCAGCAGTACAGACTGCTGCGATAGTCAAAATGTGCCCTGTAGCCTGGCTTGGTGGATAAGTAAGGGGTGATTAGTGGTTGGATTGACGAAAAAGCAGGCTGCAGAGATCAGTTAGGAGGAATTCTGTGGAAACCAAGGGATTAACCGCATTACGTATCAGCCTGGCATCGCCAGAAACCATTCGTAGTTGGTCCTACGGCGAAGTCCTCAAACCAGAGACCATCAACTACCGGCGTCTTCGCCCGGAGAAAGATGGTCTTTTCTGTGAGGCAATCTTCGGCCCGACCCGTGATTGGCAATGTTATTGTGGTAAGTATAAAAATATTCGCTATAAAGGGATTGTCTGCGATAAATGTGGTGTAGAAGTCACGCGTTCTTCGGTACGGCGTGAACGAATGGGGCATATTGAATTATCTGCCCCGGTTGCGCATGTCTGGTATACCCGGCGCATTCCATCCTATTTAGGTCTGTTACTCGATATCTCTCGCCGAAACCTGGATCGGGTGCTTTACTTTGCCCAGTACGTTGTTACCTACGTGGACGAGGATGCCCGCCAGAAAGCCTTGAAGCGTCTGGAAGAGAAAATTTTCGTCACCGAGCGTGAACAGGCTGGCAAGATCAATGCCAAAATCGCAGAGGTCAAAGCCGGACGCGATCGCAATCTAGGTGAGCTCAAGCAGCGACAGGAAAGAATCGATCAGGTTTACGACGAAACCATCGCCGAGAAACTTGACCCGGTGATACAGGCTGGCCAGAGATTAGAAACCACTTTACGCGAGCAGATGGGTGAGACACCTCGCACTCCGATTCATTTCCCTGATAGTGATGTTGTGATTGTCAAGGAAAATGAGGTCATCACCAATACTCACCTTTCCAGTGTGCAGAAGATTGTGAAAGAACGCTTAGACGAGTTGGAAAGCGAACTCAAAGATCAGAAACAACGCGAACAAGAACATATCCGCATGGATATCGAAAAAGTACGCGCGGAAGCTGATTTGAGCATGGAAGATCTACGCAATCAACTCGACGACCAATCCGTGAGTGTACGCGACGAAAACTCCCGCCTGCGTGACGAACTGCTGGAGCTGGCGCCTATGACCTTCATGGGTGAGGCGCGCTACCGCGAGCTAAAATCGCGCTGGGGTCAGGTTTTCCGTGCCGATATGGGTGCGGAAGCATTCTATGACATCCTCCGCCGCCTGGACCTCGACAAACTTTCTGAAGAATTATGGCGTGAGGTACGAACATCACGCAGCAAACAGAAGCGGAAAAAAGCCACCAAGCGCCTGAAAGTTGTAGAGGCTTTCCGCCGCTCAGGTAACCGTCCAGAATGGATGGTGCTCACCGTACTGCCCGTCATCCCACCTGACCTGCGCCCCATGGTGCAGTTGGATGGTGGACGATTTGCCACTTCTGATCTCAATGATTTGTATCGGCGGGTGATTAACCGCAACAATCGCTTGAAACGTTTGCTTGAATTAGGCGCTCCGGATGTGATCGTACGCAACGAAAAGCGTATGCTTCAGGAAGCCGTTGACTCGTTGATCGACAATTCCCAGCGTGGAAAAGCCCTTTCTCGACGTGGGCGCCGGGAGTTGAAATCACTCAGCGACATGCTCAAAGGCAAGAAAGGCCGCTTCCGCCGTAACCTGCTTGGAAAGCGCGTGGACTACTCGGGTCGCTCGGTGATCGTGGTTGGCCCCAAATTAAAGCTTTACCAGTGCGGGCTGCCCAAGACGATGGCCCTGGAGCTCTTCCGCCCATTCGTCATCTCTCGGCTGGTAGCGCATCAGTATGCTGCCAATGTCAAAGGCGCCAAGCGTTTTATTGAGCGCAACCGTCCCGAAGTCTGGGAGGTCCTCGAAGAAGTTATTAAGGATCGCCCCGTACTTCTGAACCGCGCTCCCACCTTGCACCGCCTGGGTATTCAAGCATTCGAGCCGATCTTGATTGAAGGCAGCGCCATCCAGCTGCACCCGCTGGTAACGACCGCATTCAATGCTGACTTTGACGGCGACCAGATGGCCGTACATGTACCGCTCTCACAGAAAGCGGTCTTAGAAGCTCGCCAACTGATGCTCTCTTCGCGCAATCTTCTGAAACCGGCCGATGGTGAGCCGATCATCAGTCCTTCCAAGGACATGGTGCTGGGTGTTTATTATCTGACTAAGACTGACACCCTTTCGCACAAAGGCGAGGGGCGTGTTTTTGGCGATATCGATGAAGCCGATCTGGCATATAGCCTGGGGCAGGTACATATCCATGCGCGTATCACCTTGCGGGCCAATACCTGGTACGACAAGAATAACAGCCGCACTGCTGCTGCCGAAGAGCGCTTGATTGAGACCACCATCGGGCGTATCCTTTTTAACCGCATCCTGCCAAGCTCAATGCAATTTGTAAACTGGACATTGGACAAAGGCGGCTTGAAAGATTTGGTGGCTGATCTGTATGAAGTATGTGGTGAAGAAGAAACACCTGATATCGCTGATGCCATCAAGGATATCGGTTTTACCTATGCGACCCGCTCCGGGTATTCGTTGGCAGTGTCGGATATCACTATTCCGGCCTTGAAAGAAGAAATTGTCAATCGGGCGTTAGCTGAAGCAGAGACAGTCCAGCGTGACTTCCGGCGTGGCTTGCTTACCGATCAGGAGCAGAATGAGCGTGTGATCGATATCTGGCAGCGCACCACCAATGAAGTTGCTGATGCAGTCAAGAAAGCCATGGATCCTAACGGCAACCTGTCGGCCCAGGCGATTTCTGGAGCGACTAAGGGTGGTTTTGGTCCAATCTCACAATTGGCAGGCATGCGCGGCTTGATGGCTGATCCATCCGGACGCATCATTCCTTTACCAATCCGCTCCAATTTCCGCGAAGGTTTGAACGCCCTGGAATACTTTATTTCCACACATGGTGCACGTAAAGGTCTGGCAGACACCGCTCTACGTACGGCTGATGCTGGCTACCTTACGCGCCGGTTGGTGGATGTGGCACAAGATGTGATCATCAACGACGAAGACTGTGGCACTCTGGAAGGTCTGGTTATCCGGCGCAGTGATGATATCGCTGGTCAATCCATTGGCGTCCGGTTATATGGGCGCCTGGCAGCCGAGCGGATCGTCGATCCAGAAACCGGCGAAATCCTGGCTGAACGGGATGATGCTCTTGATCATGAACGTGTCCGCCGGATTACCAATTCGAACATCGAAGCTGTCAAAGTACGCTCACCCCTCTCATGCGAGCTGCAGCACGGCATATGTGCAAAATGCTACGGTCTTGATTTGGGCCGCGGCCGAATGGTTCAAATTGGATCAGCTGTCGGCACCGTCGCCGCCCAATCCATCGGCGAACCTGGCACACAGCTCACCCTGCGTACTTTCCACACAGGTGGTGTGGCAGCCGGCGGTGATATCACCACAGGTCTACCACGCGTCGAAGAACTATTCGAGGCCCGCCGCACTCCGAAAGGCGAGGCGGTTGTCAGTGAGATCGGCGGCACAGTCCATATCATGCAGTCCGACCGCTACAGTGACCTGCGCCTGGCTCGAGTAGTCTACAGCGAAATGGTGAGCGACGAATATGATCTCCCCGAAGGCTGGACTCTGGCTGTCGAAGATGCCAGCGAAGTTGCCGCGGGTGATATTATCGCTTACCTGGGCGAAAAAACCACCATCGCTGCACAGAATTCTGGACGCGTTCGCCTGGAGGACAATAAAGTCATTGTGTCTCACGAGAACCGTCAGGAAGCAGAGTATGAGATTCCCAGCACCGCGCGCCTGTTGGTGAAAGACGGCGAACCAGTTACTGCAGGACAACCTCTAACTGAAGGTTCGATGAATCCACACTTGATCCTGCGTATCCAGGGCCGCACTGCTGCCCAGATCTATCTGCTTACCGAAGTACAGAAAGTATATCGCTCGCAAGGACAGAATATCAACGACAAGCATTTTGAAGTAATTACCCGCAAGATGCTATCCAAGGTGCAGATCACCCGCCCAGGCGATACCAATTATCTCCCCGGCGATTTGGTAGATTACCTTGAGCTGAAGATGATTAACGAACAATTGCTGGCAGATGGCAAACGCCCCGCTCGTTTTGTCGATATCTTACTGGGCATCACCAAAGCCTCGCTTAGCACCGACTCGTTCCTGTCTGCAGCTTCCTTCCAGCATACGATCAAGGTGTTGGCAGGAGCCGCGATTGCTGCCACCGAGGATCCGTTGTTCGGTCTGAAGGAGAACGTCATCATTGGCAAGCTCATTCCCGCCGGGACTGGCTTTGTGCAGGGGCGTTTCAGCGAAGAATTGGAAGCCCGCCGCATGCAAGAAGTGACTGGCTCCGGTCCTTCCGCGGGCGAAGATGAAGGTTTGGCGGACATTGAATTGAGTCTGGCTGACTGATCATCAGATGACACATAAAAAACCGCTGGAGTTTAGTCTTCAGCGGTTTTTTATTGAGAGTCGCTCGTTGAATAATTAGTCCAGCCAAGGTCCTAAGTTATCCAACTGGAGAGCCTGATCTTAATCGCAGGCCATTCATCCGATAGAATACTATAGATCACAGAACTACGCACGCGACCATCTGGCAAGATCATATGATCGCGCAGCACGCCCTCACGAACCGCCCCCAGGCGTTCAATTGCTTTTTGAGAGCGCACGTTGGACAGATCCGCTTTAAACTGCACCCGGATACAGTGTAAATCCTCTAAGGCATATTTTAATAACAAATATTTAGTTTCTGTATTAACTACCGTCCGTTGAAACTCAAACCCATACCATGTGCCACCGATTTCAACGGCGTGGTTGGCCTGGCTTATATTTAGATAACGCGTGGCTCCAGCGATTCGACCGGAAGGCAGGTGAAATACCGTAAAAGGAAGATCCGTACCTGCCTCTTGCAGCTTTAGCAGTTCATTTACCCAGGCTGACATTTGCGATTCCGATTCGATCAATCCATAACGCATGTATTTCCAAATTTCAGGCTTGCTGCCAATCCTGGCTAACTCCTGGATATGAGCAGGTTCAAGAGGAACCAGCTGGACAAATTTACCTCTTAATGTCACTGGGCTGATATTCATAGATGATCGTCCTCCGGGAGCTCATGCGAATGTGGCGATTGTATCACGCTGCCTGGGTACGGGTTGACGTTTCTTGATTTTCGCCTTAATATACTCCACATCTTCTAATTGGAATCGTGTGCAGATTCCGCTCTGAATCGACAAGGAGCGATGCATGGAAATCGGACTGGTACAAAAAATTAATATTGATAACGAGATGCAGCAGGCATATCTTGATTATGCCATGAGTGTAATCGTGGCGCGCGCGCTGCCCGATGCGCGGGATGGCTTAAAACCTGTACACCGGCGTATTCTCTACGCCATGTATGATATGGGGTTGAGGCCTGATAGTACCTACAAGAAGTCAGCCAGGATCGTGGGTGAAGTGCTTGGTAAATACCATCCCCACGGAGATATGGCAGTGTATGAAGCCATGGCGCGTATGGCGCAGGATTTTTCTATGCGCTACTTATTGGTAGATGGACAGGGCAACTTTGGTAGTGTAGACGGCGATCCTCCAGCGGCAATGCGCTATACCGAAGCGCGCATCGCCGACGCAGCGGTTGACATGCTGTCAGACATACAGAAAGATACTGTTAACTATCTGGACAATTTTGATGGCACCCTGACCGAGCCAGTTGTACTGCCTTCTGCAATTCCAAATTTATTGGTCAATGGCGCAACGGGAATTGCAGTGGGTATGTCTACCAGTATCCCGCCCCACAACCTGGGAGAAGTCGTCGATGCCCTGATCTACATCCTCAATCGTTGGGAGAAAATGGATGATATCACTCTGGATGAGCTGATGCAATTCGTCCAGGGTCCGGATTTCCCCACCGGCGGAATCATCATTCAGAGCGCTGATGGGGATGGGCTGCATTCAGCCTATGGTACTGGAAGGGGTAAGGTTACGATCCAGGCACGCGCCCATATCGAAGAGATGGAGCGCGGACGCAGCCGCATCATCGTTACTGAGCTGCCCTATATGACCAATAAATCTGCGCTCATTGAACGCATTGCTTCTCTCGTGCGTGATGAACGTCTGGATGGAATCGCTGATCTACGGGATGAGTCTGACCGGCAGGGCATGCGCATTGTCATCGAGCTAAACAAAGCCGCCGACCCAGAAAAAGTGCTCTTTGGGCTCTACAAGAGTACCCCCATGCAAAGCACATTTAGCATTATTGTGCTGGCACTGGTTGATGGCGAGCCGCGCATGCTGGGCCTCAAACAGGCGCTCAGGGTCTATGTCGAGCACCGTATCGAGATCATTCGCCGGCGCAGTGAATATGATTTGGCACGTGCGCGGCAGCGCGCACATATCCTGGAAGGATTATTGATTGCCCTGCGTAATCTGGATGAAGTCATCAACCTGATTCGCCACTCTAAGGATGCTGACACAGCTAAACTTGGTCTGATCAAGAAATTCAAACTGAGCGAGGTTCAGGCCTTAGCCATCCTGGATATGCCTCTACGGCGCCTGGCCAGCCTGGAACGCAAAAAATTAGAAGACGAATATAAAGAGCTGCTTGCCCAGATTAAAGAACTCGAAGGATTATTGAAATCACCCAAAAAGATGCGCCAGGTAGTGAGCGACGAACTCCTGGCAGTTAAAGAGCGCCACGGAGACCGCCGGCGCACCCAGATTGTGATCCTGAAAGAAGGAGAATCTACCCGAGCAGTGCTTACCGCTACGGACCTGGCTCCCGAAAAGGCTGTCTGGGTATCGGTCACCGCCGAAGGATTGATCTCCCGAACCATGGACAATAAACCGCCCCGTACCAGCGGCAGAGATGCTCCAATCCTTCTGGCTAATTGCAACACTCGCCATACCTTGTATCTGGTCACCAACCAGGGTGAAGCTGCTGCGATTGCGATGCAGGCTATCCCCGAAACGGAAAAACCCAGCGAAGGCATCCCAATTTTCCGGATTTCAGCATTAAAAGAGAAAGACACTCTGACGGCTATTCTGTCCCTACCAGCGAAAAGCGAGCGGAATGAAGAGAGTTATCTCCTGACCGTCAGCCGCCTTGGAATGGTGAAAAAGTCCAGCCTTGTTGAATTGCCTGGCCCTTCTGCCCATTCTTTTACATTGGTTAAGGTAAACGAAGACGACACATTGGGTTGGGCGCGCGTAACCAACGGGAAAAATGATCTATTGCTGCTCACCAGGCAAGGAATGGCGATCCGTTTTTCTGAGGAAGACGTTCGACCCATGGGGCTTGTAGCAGCCGGAGTTTTGGGGATCAAGCTGGCGAGCGGGGACGTTCTGTGTGGCATGGAAATTCTCCCCCAACCTGGAGAGATCTTGATCGCCGCCAGCGATGGGAGCGCCAAGCGCATTGCCCCGGATCAATTCCCACGCCAGGGGAGGTATGGACAAGGTGTGAGCGCCTGGAAGCTACCTGCCAGGGTTTACGCAGTAGGCATGGTGCTGGGTAAAGGGAATGAACGAGTCACGCTGCACCTGGCAAAACAGGCATCGAAATCTATACGGTTGGATGACGCGCCTCTGGTTGGACGGGCTGCACGTGGCAAGACAGTAATCGAGCTCAAAGCAGACGACGAGGTGCTCTATCTCACCCGATCGCAAGAAGACAGCGGTGGACCGGCTCCCAAACCTCCACGCAAACCGCCTTCATCGGATGGTTCAATACCAAACAGGCGAAGTAGCGCTCAAAAACCCACCAGCCAGAAGGCAGCACGCCCAATGAAAGAAGCTGCCCCCAAGAGAGCGGCGAAAAAAACATCCTCCGCCAGCGCCAAAACGCCTCCTAAACCAGCCAGCAAAACCAGACCTGCAGCTACCGCACCATCGGCTGCCAGGTCAACCACAGTGAAGAAGGCTCCAACCAAGGGAACTACTGAGAAACAGAAAACTGGTAAGCAGAGCACAGCGACTCAGTTACCTTTACTCAGTGTACCGGAAGCCAAAAAATCTTCCAAGCCAGTCCGGGGTGAGAAGCAAGCCCCAGTCAAAAAGACACCTGCCAAATCAGTATCGCCGAAAGCGACTGCCAGCAAGCAGACATCTACCAAACCAACATCTACGAAAGCGACAACTGCCAAGCAGACTACAGCCAAAAAGGCACCTGCTGAACAAACTCCCGTCAAGCAGACACCTGCTAAACAACCACCGGCCAAACCGGCAACTGCCAGGCATGCACTCACCAAGCCTGCGCCAGCTAAACCTGCACCCAGCAAACCATCTGGTAAATCGCCAACCAAGAGGACTCCTCCACCGAAGTAAGATCACAGAGGCTTAAAATTCTTCAGCCGGTATGTCACCTGACACACCGGCTGCATTATTTCAGACACTTAGCGTGGGGTTTAGCGACTTACTGTAAAGAATGTGTAATGATAAGCAATCAGATCGTTCAATAAACCAAAGGTATCGCTGCCATTGAGTACATTCCCAGCAGAGGATTGAGCGGTCCAGCTCAGATAGCGGGTATTCCCCGAGCCCGTAAAACTAGCCAGTGTAAAAGTTGCATTGGGCAGCACGGTAGAGAATAGATTACTGTACCAGTTGCGGATATTGGTGATTCCAGTCAGAGTGCGGGCGGAGGTGACATGCAAAGCAGCCGGCAGGTAAAAAGCCACCACCTGGGAGGGGTCGTGAGTGTTCAAAGCCTGGATATAGCGCTGAGCAATATCCAAAGGTGGGGGTGTAACAGACCATTCATATTCCTTGATCGTATTCCAAATTTCCGGCAAATTAGTGCGGCAGTTCGCCCATTCCCAAAAATTTGCTGCGGTCATATTCAGCGAGCGAGCAGTCTGTAAAAAATCAAGCATATCTGCACTGGTTGGCAACCAGGTGTTCTGCTTAAAAGCCGAACCAGTGGGGATGATAGGGCGGATCGGAGTGATAGCCTGATACTCATTCAGGGTGCGCACCAATTGTTCGCCAGGATTATGGGCCAACAACCAGTACACTTGCGGCATATTCAGATCGCATTTTTCAAGAAAAGCACTGAAAGGAAATTGAGGGTGGTACGAAGGATAACGATAGGAACTCAGGGCGATGAGGGTATCCGGTAGATCGGCGCGCACGCGGGTCATAAATGTTGTTGCCGCCGCAGTCTTGCCTGGCTCTTTAAACTCTGCTTCAGCGTCCACTACATAGCCATCTAAACCAAGTGTCGTCATGCGTTGAATGGCTTTGTTGGCTTCTCCGATTGGATCGTAACCATAGATGTAATGCCAGCCCCAAACCTCAATATTGCGCGCACGCAGCGCCTGCGCTACTGGTGGCACCAGGTCAACCCCTGTGGTCAGATCAACATTGTATGAACTCACCCCATCGGCGATTTTTATCAGCACATGACTCAAACCCGCCTGGGCTGCTACAGTAGCAATGGCAGCCGGATCGCCATTTTCACAATTGGGGATTTTCCAGATAAAAAAGCCTTTGCCTCGTAAAGTCATCGCCGTTCTTCCTCCACCGCCTGTGTAATCTGTATCGAGGTATCTGGATTGCTTCGTATTTCGCTGGTTGAGAGCACGATTTGTTAGGCTACTTATAGCGAATTAACTGGTATTCGTCGAAACTTGTATGGTTCCAAGCAGCCCATGCCACAGTTGGCCAGAATGCTAATTAATACACCCGACATTTACTGAATGTTCAGTGATTTTCGTATTACTTTACGGATTTCATCGCGGCGTGGCATTAATACCATCGCACCACCAGGTGTAATCCAATCATACACCTGTTTTGGACCGATGTAATACTGATTGAGTTTGGAAGGATCAGTCAGATTGGCCGCCAATGGGAGCAATGGGAGCACTTCGGTCAATGTAAGATCAGTCGTAACACTGTCTTTGTAAATCTCATAAAACTCAGGCGCGCGTTGTATTGCATCCAGGCTGAGGAATTTTTCCATCAACGCCCGGATAATTTCCTGTTGGCGACGATTGCGGGCAAAATCATTGCTGGTCTTGCGTGACCGGGCATACCACAGCACCATGTCCGCATCCATTTTGACCCGGCCTTTCGAAATGTTAACATAACCATAACCCGCCCGATAATCTGTAAGGGGCTGACCGACCTCAATCTCCAACCCACCCAGGCTGTCTACCAGGCGTTTGAAGGAAGAAAAATTAATGATCACGTAATGATCTACTTGAATATCAAAATTTGAGGCCAGAGTTTTATAGAGTAACTTTATGCCTCCAAATTGGTATGCGGTGTTGATACGGTTTTCTCCCCAACCAGGGATATTAATATAAAGATCACGAGGGAAGGACGTCAGATTTACCGTGCCTAGCTGGGAATTAATAGTGGCTAGAATAATGGTGTCTGTGCGGAACTTCGTATTCCCTGGCCTTGCATCCGATCCCAGGAGGATGATGTTGATCTGCCCCTCAGGGGTCACCCAACCTTTATTTGGATTGGACTGTGGAACCGATGTGGGTGTAGCGGTAGGCAGTGGTGTCGCGGTTGGCGCAGGTGTACTGGTTGGTAAATAAACTGGCGTTGGTGGCACAGGCTGGAAAGGTGTGGGGGTGGTCGTAGCATCCAGCGGGGGGACATAGAGATTTGCTGTGGGTGTTGCTGCACCCGATTGAGTTTCCGATTGTGCTACACCAGGTCCACTCACAACCACTGCACCCACACAGCCGGCCAATAAACAAAAAATGATGATGATGTAGAAGGAGCGTTGAGCTGTACCAATCATTGGATCGCCTGTTTTGCTGAGGATATTTCCCCATTGGTTGCAAGAAACATGCTCAGATTATACCGATAAAAAGCCTGTGTTGATTATGCATGAACCGATGCAGCATAACAGAAGGATTGGTTACCCAATGAGACGGTAATAAACTATGAGATGTGAGCCGAACGTAGGCTCGATTGACAGAGACAGTGTGGAAAACAGAAAAATATCGCCAGGATAAAATCCAACTGTTGCCTCAGTCGTCGGTGGTGGGTCTGTGGGAACCGGAGTTGGTGGAGTAGGTGCAGTAGGCAACACAGCGGTAGGTGGAGGATCATCTGGCGGAGGCGTGGTCGGCTCAACCGTGGTTGGAATGGCTGTGGTCGGAGCTACCGTGGTGGCTGGTGGTGTAGTCGGGGCAAGCGTGGTTGGAATCTGTGTGGTAGGTGGTGGAATCGTAGGCACAATAGTTGTAGGCATGGATGTTGTAGGCGTCAAAGTAGTGGGCACCAGTGTCGTCGAAAGAGGGGTCGGTGTGGGGTACAGTGTGCGAGTGGCAACATTCGGTACATATAGAATTTTTCCCGCACGAATCACCGTTGAACTAAGACAATTAGCATTCTGTAACAGTGCAACAGTTGTGTAGTAACGCTGTGCAATACTATACAGTGTATCTCCATGTCTAACGATGTAAGTGATCCAACCTGCTGGACGGCCACACTGCACGGATGGTTTAGCCGGCTGGCGTGGTGCTTGCCGTGCTTCAGCCGTTGCAGTAGGTGTGGGGGAGGCCGGGTATGGTAAATACAGGATTGTTCCTGCCATCAATGTACTGCTCGAAAGCAAGCAATTACCACTGGCGACCGTCTCTACAGACCACCCGAGCAATTCAGCAAGACCGGTCAGTGTGTCGTCTGGTTTAACTTCATAGGCAGCCCACCCAGCCGGTGGAGGGCAGCTCACCGGTGGAGGAATAGATGGAGTTGGAGAAGATGGGACAGAAGTAAAGGTCGGCTCACCCGGCATGACTGTGATTTGAAATGCAGTGCTCTGTAGCATAACGGCTGTGGCAGGTAACTGGGCTATAGCTTGTTCACCTTCCAACAAGGCAAAGGAAAGGCTGCCGAGGATTATTACAGCGGAAACCGTGATAGCTGCAAACCCGAATAATATTTGTCCCCAGGGTTTTTGAGTTTGCATACGCGCCCCTCAGGATAGTTTCACAGGCAGTAAGATGCTAAACGTAGTGCCACGGCCTGGTTCGCAATCAGCCAGAATGCGCCCCCCAAGCGATTCAACCAGAGACTTGACATTGGGCAGCCCTATCGCATTGCCACCTGTACCAGACAGGGTATTCTCTCTCTCCCCAGCAAGGTGCGAAAAGATGTGAGGCAGCTCAGCCTGGGAGATGCCCTGCCCTGTATCCGTGATCTGCAATAATATAAAATCGTGTTCACCATCGCCAGCCCGCACTTGACCTCGCATCACAACATCCGTAGTAGGAGATGAAACCTTACTTGCGTTCACCAACAGTTGAACAAGCACTTTGTGTAATGCCAAAGCATTGCTTTGCAACTTAGGCATCTGATCTTGCACGGCGATGCGCAATCCTATTTTCCGCTGCTGGCGCGTTAGCTGAGTTTCTGCAGCAGCAGACTGTATGGCTTGTTTGAGATCGATCTCTTGTATATCTGCTTGTTTTGGCTGGGTATCATCGATGTTCAAGTTGCCAATCAGCTCATCTAGCAAACGCGTCATGCGTTCGTTGGAAACGCGTATGCGCTCAACAATTTTCCGCTGGCGGTCACCCAAAATACCGTGCGATTCAGCCAGAAGAACATCCGTATACCCAACCAATGATGACATGGGTTGGCGTAGCTCTTCAGCCAGGGCGAATATCTCGGCAAACTCATCCTTCGATAAATCAGCAGCTCCATCCTTGGCTAACACCGGGCTCTGGTTATCGCTCAGAAGTGCAATTTCCTGCAAGGCCAGACGTAATTCTTCTTTTAAGTCAAGTAAACTATCTGCCTGGGCTTGCTCAGCGGGTGAATTCACTTGCTGGGTTTCTAAACGAGCAATTAAAGCCCGCTGCTCGGCGAGAGCCGAGTCTGTCTCAGATTTAGCAGCCTCGAGGGCTTTACGAGCCTGCTCAAGCTCAATTTGGGCATCATTTAATGCGGTGGAGTGCTTCAGATAAATCGCTGTAGACTCAGCCAATTCTGTCAAGCGCGATTGGTCATCCTCGCTCCAGGGGCGCATGGTATATGGCGAGAGAACAACAATTCCAGCTTCAGCCCCATTATTATTGAGCTGAATAGGCACAACCAGTACATGGCCCACTTTTTGGACACTTAAGTGATGCCCTAGATAAACCATATCTGCAGACCCACTGGATGCCGGTAACTTTAAAATCCGGTTACCTTGTATTGCTGCTCCTAGCGTGGGTGTAAGCTCTTTGCCAAGCGAAATATTCGGTAGGTTTCGCTCACGAATCAAGTCGTACCCACCCAGCATACTCATATTACCCATTGCATCGGGTGGAGTCACCAGCAAGCATACATCGGCGACCAATGTATGGGCAACCACCTTTGCCAGGATGGGAGCTATCGTTTCCAGGTTACCATCAGCGCTTACCTGTAATAAGGCACGCAAGGTCTTGATATCCAGTGGAATATTGCGCCGGTCTGGGGTGGAAATTTGAGACTTAGATGGAGCCACTGCAGGACGCAGGGCCAATCCGCGCGCATCAACAACTGGTAAACGCGTGGGCAAAGCTAATAAAAGCGGATATGAAGCCATCTGGGCTAACCGGATGGCCCCTGAATAATCGCTGTTGGGAGTAATGAAAATTTGATTCGCCAGATGACCAATGCCCAGACCCATCAGCATTGCCAGACCTAAGCCCCATCCGGGAGATCGGCGTAATAAGAGAATCAGCGATCCCAGAAGAACTATTCCTAAAGCCAGATAATCAATCCCCCAATCCACCCAGGTGCCAGAAAGTGGTGTTGCGATAGGCTGATCGAACCACCAGATGCCAGCCATCACGATATATGCGATCGTGATGAGAGCCACGAGTCCCACTGTAGCATCCCCCAGACGATTTGGTTCTGGATAAGCCCACAACCATAGGATCAGGACCAGACTCAGCAAAGTAGCCACCCGGTCAATCATTGGGAGCAAATCTCCAGGATTAAACAGCCCCTGCCAGATGAGCCCGGTGCTGGCAAAGAGGATTAATTGAATTAAAAGCAGACCCCCCAGCCCAACTACCATGCGCGCTGCCTGGCGTACGCCTGGGATGCGAGACTGATGAATAGCGCCTGGGATTGCGCCTGCAATAGCAAATGCAAGCACCAGGTGATAAGTCAGGCTGCCAGCCTCAGTCGTAAGTAGTGTGAAAACTTGTTGCAGAAATGCACTCATTGGATAATAATTCTTTAACATTATAGCATGGGCCGAAAAACCCAGCAAAGGATAAAAAAGGTTGACAATCCTGTGAAACAAGGTAAAATATCGTCCGCAAGCCGGAGTGGCGGAATTGGCAGACGCGCTACGTTCAGGGCGTAGTGAGCTTACGCTCGTGTGGGTTCAAATCCCACCTTCGGCATGAGGCCCCTCTTTACCAGAGGGGTCTTTATTATATGATAATCGCTCATCCACCGAGAAGACCTTACATATCCGTCTACAACTCAGGCACAAAAAATGCAATGCAAGCATAATGCAGCCAGAATTTATGGTATGATCGGGAAGGATCATCCAGGTGATACCAGCGAATAGCACTGAACGCTGTAAAGGAAGAGGTACGCATGAAGATCAACCGGGACGCAGTGCGCTATGCAGCTATCGTGCTGGGAATTGTATTCCTGGCGCTGATGATCATGGACTTTAATGGCCGGATGGCAGAGTACCGGCGTTTATCCGCTGAAAGTGAAATAATTGAGCAGCGCTTGATTGGTGAAGCGCAAACACGCACATTTTTAGAAACACAGATGGCATATGCTACATCTGATGATGCTGTGCGCCAGTTTGCTTATGAAAATCACATGGTCGGGCCGGACGACCAGCCTGTTGTCCCGCTTCAGTCATCCAAGTTCACACCCGGACCAACCCCGCAGCCGGCGGTTGAAGCGACTGAATTGAGCAATCTTGAAAAATGGTGGTTATTGCTTACCGGTTCAAAGTCGCCTTGACAGATGCAAATGGGCATGCTATACTCTGCCCGCCTGAGAAAAAGGCACACGATGCGGGGTGGAGCAGTGGCAGCTCGTCGGGCTCATAACCCGAAGGTCCTAGGTTCGAATCCTAGCCCCGCTACCTGAACAAAACCATAGCCCGATGGGCTATGGTTTTTTGCTTGGCCCGACGGTGAGAGATTGGCAAAATCTTAATATTGGAGGATTTTGACATGAACCACTCACCGTCGGGCTCGTTATTTTTATGCAAAGCCATTCCCGGCTTCATCAACTACAAAACAGCCGAGGGCTTAGCCCTGCACACGATCGACTCGCATGCGCGCCTGCTCAACATGTGGCTTGAACACATCGAGGATCAGGAGATCGGCAAGATCACCGCCCGGGATGTAGTCGCCTATCTGAGCTGGCTGCGTAACGATTTTCATTCCACGCTGCTGCTGTAGGCAGACTCGCTTGATCTCGCCAAAGTCATTGCGCAATGTTTGGGTCGCCCTACCCTAATTTTATTCCTGGTCAGCTCAGGAGTTGGGAGTTGGTCAGATTATTAAATCCGAGCCTGTATTCGTAATATAAGATTGAACGGGCGAAGATAGGTGTTCCGGAAAGATTAGAGACTCATGCCTGTGGCGTGGGGCGTGGAAAGTACAAAGGTCCTCTGGCACAGACCACCCGGCTGCACAGATCAGCTCGATCATGGTGCAGTGTAATGGTCCCAAAGATTGTTTAGCGTTTGCTCAAGTCTCCTACCCAGCGCAGCCCCTCTTTGGGTGGTCACATCATCTGAGTTTTCGAAATTAACGTAAGGGACGCGGATGCCCCGGATAAAAACGAAGCAGGGGTCCTGCTGACTGATCTCAGCCCAATCGACTTCTTTATACAGACGCTCCAATTTTGAATCCGGCAAAGAATGCTCCAGGATACTGTCTGGTTTTTCGGGATTAAATCGCCCGCGGTTTTTCCGGAGTGATTCCTCCCAGGAAACATCAATATTTAGGATAGCTATCTTGTGCAGCATCTCTGGCTTGAGATGTGAAAACGCAGAGCGATAACCGCCATGTTCACTGCCGCGTGAAAACTCAACGATGGTTGTAAAGGTATCGGCATAATCGGGAATGTCTCGCAATCTCTTCTGATATTCCAGCCCAATGCGCTCAATCAGCAGGTCCCAGAGATACTGTCCCAGGAAATAACCTTCTGAGTCAGTATGCAGCCTGGGATAACCCATATTCTCCAGCAGCATGTCTTCCTCAAACCAGGTCCAGAGCATGGGAAAGTCATCCAGCTCATCAAATTCACCGATATGGAATTGTTGTATGCGTTGAGGAACAGGAGTCTGTTTGAGATAATCAATAATCTCGCTTTTGCCAGCCCCGGGTCGACCAATTAGCAGGATGATGTCGAAGGTGAGTTTTTCCTTCATGATTGACACCCTTTTCATTATTGCTTTTCAACGAAGGTCCGGATTATTTATGCCAGCAAGATACTGCCAGTAATGAAGATTGTTGTGCGGCTGCATGTCACCAAAAAGATCCTCGTTATCGATTGTAGCAAGCAGTCATCAATCAAGCTTACAAGGATCAGCAAGGCAAAGGAAGTCTTAGGAACTATATAGCACATTCTCTGACACAAAGATACCAGATATCTGCCCGGTTGAAAATGGGACTTTTTCGAGCCGAGGTCAGCGCCGTGAGCGCGAAACATCCAGTAAGCCTGTTAAACGGAAATAAAAACAAAATTGTCACCAGAGGCACATCTGGACGTACTTATCATAAATTTTCATTCTGGGTTTGCTTAACAATCGCAACAATGAATACATATGGCAGCCGGGAAGTATGTATCTTCAACTGAGCTCGAACGCAAATGTAGGCTTAACTCTCCAACTGAACGCGAAGCGAAATTGCTGGGAGCACTGGTCGAGGAACAAACCATCATTCAGGATCAGGCTGATGCTTTTCTAACCATTCACGACAGGCTGGCTGAATCGGGTTGGATGCCGTTGTAATATCCCCTCTTATTCCGAACTAGTAGAGTTTTAAATACTCTATGATTGAACGGTTTCGGTAACAGGTAGCTTAGCCGTCAGGCTACCTGTTTTCATTCCGCAATTGATGAGAGAAAATTCACAAAGATTTACGTTTTTATAGAATTTTCCAGATATTTCTCTCACCAAAGATCGATCCTTCACCATGCTCTAAGTTTTTTCTGGGTAATATTCTGTTTACTGAATAATCATCCATTGATATATATGGTTAAATCCTTTCTCCAAGAGAACCTATTCATGCATCTACTCTGCCTGGGAATTAACCACACAACTGCTCCCTTAGATTTTAGAGAAAAATTTGCCTTAAGTGAGGAGAGTGCGCGTTCTGCACTGGCCCGTTTGGGTTGTGGAGACAACACCTCGGGACTGTCTGAAATGGCTATCCTGAGCACCTGCAACCGGACTGAATTATATGTAGCTTCAAATAACCCGGATTTCTCCGCAATAGAATTATTTCTGTCAGACGCATCCGGTATCCCGGTTGCTGATTTTAAGGCGCATGTCTATCGTTACAGCGACGAGCAAGTTATAACCCACTTATATCGAGTATCATCTGGTCTGGATTCCCAGGTTATCGGTGAGCCACAGATACTGGGCCAGGTAACGCGTGCTCTGGAGCTTGCCCTGGGTGTGGGGGCATGTGGCGCATTACTTTCACGTTTGTTTCGCTCAGCGATTCACACCGGGAAGCGCGTACGCACAGAGACTGCCATCAGCCGTAACCCTGCCTCCGTCTCATCTCTGGCGGCATCCCTGGCAGCCAGGGAAGTTAAAAACCTGCACGATGCACGAGTGCTGGTGATCGGCGCCGGAGAAATGGCAGAACTGGCGGTTGAGGCGCTGCGCAAGCGCGGGGTAGCGCAGATCGTGGTGGTTAACCGAACGATAGAAAAAGCTCAGTACCTGGCTCAACACTGGCAAGCACAGATTTCTACATTCGAACATTTAGAGGCGCTGCTTCTTGAAGCCGACATCGTCATCTCGTCTACCAGTGCGCCACATACAGTCATTGAAGCTCAGCTTGTCGCAGATATTATGTCTCGGCGCAATCAGCGTGTAATGGTCATGATCGATATTGCCGTGCCACGCGATATTGACCCCGCGGTCAACCAAATCATGGGCGTTAAGTACTTTGATATCGACAATCTGGATCACCAGGTGCAGGGTTTACTTGCTGAACGCTCTGCTGAAATCCCGCTCGTGGAAGCGATCCTCAAAGATGAAGAAGCGCATTTTCTCGAATACCTGCAAACGCTGGATATGCTCCCGTTGATCACAGAACTACGTAAGCAAGCAGAAACCATCCGTGCATCAGAATTGCAGAAAACCCTGCGGCGTTTGCCCAATCTCTCGGAGACTGAGCGCCAAAGAATCGAAGCGCTGACCCATTCTCTGGTCAAAAAGTTGTTGGAAACGCCAACCACGCGCCTGCGAAGCGAGGCCAGTTGTTCCCATGCTTCCGAATACGCAACTGTGGCGCGTACTTTATTCGATTTGCCAGGCGAGAATGGTTTTTGTGCTTTCTCCAATCAAGTGTGCTCGATTCACTCGCCAGCATCAGTTCGACGCCCCAATCCTCAACCCATCCAGCCTGCCAGTGACTGATCCAATGTGTCTCAATTGTGTCACTCGTCCATCCAATCATGATAATCGGCAAACCCAATGGGAAATGGAAGCATAGCTATAAGGTCATCTGATCGAATTTGGTGAACATACCTTATCCTGAATATTCTGGAAAATTTTCAATGGAGAAATTCGCAAATGACATTAGCACCTAATTTAACAGACCGAGCTGCCTCCGAACGTTCATACCAGAATGAGCGCATGACGCATGCCGATTTTGATCAAGCGCCTTTCACCATTGCATGGGAAGTGACACGCGCATGCGCATATGCCTGTGTACACTGTCGTGCAGACGCCCAACACCAGCGCGACCCACGTGAGCTAAGCACAATTGAAGCCAAACAACTGATCGAACGGCTGGCTGCATTCAATAATAATCCGATCCTTATCTTCACCGGTGGTGATCCCTTAATGCGACCCGATGTTTTCGAGTTAATCGCTTATGCTTCTGAACGCGGCTTACGTTGTTCGCTCACCCCAACTGCCACAGCGCTGCCCACCCGCGAGCGTCTGGAAAAAGCACGCGAAGCCGGGGTACGTCGGGTAGCGCTCTCATTGGATGCGCCGCGCCCCGAGATACACGATGATTTCCGCAAGGTGCAAGGCTCCTGGCAGCGCACCATGGAGACCCTGCATCGGGCGCATTCCGTTGGATTGAGCGTTCAAGTTAATACGACTGTGGCAAAACACAATATCGATATTTTGCACGAAATGGTGCCATTCATCGAAGAAGTTGGCGCGGTGCAGTGGTCAGTCTTCTTCCTGGTTCCCACTGGGCGCGCCCTGGTGGAGCAAATGGTCTCTGCGGAAGAGCACGAGCGCGTTTTTAATTGGTTATATGACCTGGCGCAGATTGCACCCTTCGACATCAAAGCCACCGCTGCTCCCATGTACCGGCGCGTGGCTATTGAACGCAAACGCGCTCAAAACAGTGAACAACCGGTTACCTTCCAGGGCGCTGGTTTCCAGTATGCGGATGGGTTGCATCGCCCTACCAAAGGGGTGAATGATGGTAACGGTTTTCTGTTCATCTCACATATCGGGGAAATTCAGCCCTCGGGATTTTTACCGGTGACCGCTGGATGGGTGCGAAAAGATGACGTGGTCGATGTATATCGCAACGCCCCCATTTTCAAGGATCTCCGCAATCCGGACAAATTCAAGGGGGTATGCGGACGCTGTGAATATCGCGAAGTATGTGGTGGACAGCGTGGACGGGCTTATGGAGTAACCGGAGATTATCTGGAAAGCGACCCGGCTTGTATCCTGGTCAGCAGAGCCGCAACCTCATGATTGATATAACGAGTGCAGAATGAATTCAACCGCTCAGGCTATCGCTCTCAAAACTCAAATAGTTGAGCCTCAAGCGCCTTTCCTGCGCGCCTGTTATCAACTGCCTAACCCGTTCACTCCAGTATGGTTCATGCGCCAGGCAGGTCGTTACATGGCAGAGTATCGCGCCATCCGCCAGAAATATACGCTGCTGGAAATCTGTAACCAACCGGATCTGGCAGCCGAAGTCACCCTACAACCCGTACATGCGCTGGGTGTGGATGCAGCGATCTTGTTCGCTGACATTTTATTGCCCGTCATTCCATTGGGGCTGGGCTTGGAATTCACCAAGGGCGAGGGACCACAAATCCAGCGTCCCATACGAACGCTGGAAGATGTGCAGAAACTCAAACCAGTGGATGTAGCAACTGATCTGGGATACGTCCTGGAAGCTATACGCATCTTGCGCGGCGAACTGGGTAAGACCCCTCTTATCGGGTTCAGCGGTGCACCATTTACGGTAGCATCCTATATGATCGAAGGCGGTTCATCGCGTGAGTTTCTAAAAACGAAGACCATGATGTACTCAGCGCCGAACATCTGGCAAGCACTGATGGAAAAACTGTCCAGGGTGCTGGTGGATTATCTCCTGGCGCAAATCCATGCTGGCGCACAGGCTGTACAGATCTTTGATTCCTGGGTAGGAGCCCTCAGCCCGCAAGATTATGAGCATTTTGTACTGCCCTATACGCAGCAGATTATCCGAGAAGTAAAAACGCAAGGCGTTCCAGTAATCCATTTTGGGACGAACACAGCCACACTGTTACCCCTGATGAAACGGGCAGGCGCGGATGTAACCGGATTGGACTGGCGCATACCGCTGGATGCAGGCTGGAAGATGGTTGGCGAAGATGTTGCTATACAGGGCAATCTCGACCCCGCAGTTCTTTTTGCTCCATTACCAGAAATTAAAACCCGCGTGCAGGATATTCTGCACCGCGCGGCAGGTAAGCCAGGGCATATTTTCAATTTAGGGCATGGCATTTTACAACATACCCCGGTGGAGAATGTCAAAGCCGTGGTAGACATGGTGCATGAATATGGAAATTAACCCACTCGGATTAATTGCTGCGCTGACTGCCTTTGTAAGTATCTGGGCCGGGCATGTATCTGTACGTAAGATAGAAGCCGAGACTATCCAGCTTTGGAAACCAGTACTTATCGCAATTGCACTCGGGATCGGACTGGAAATTGTCGCTTTAACCATAACCAACCGCTCGCTTTCAACTGTGTTTGGCATTTTGGGGATCACTCTGCTTTGGGATGCCCTTGAGCTTCGCCGTCAGGCAAAACGGGTGCGTAAAGGACACGCCCCCGCCAATCCACGCAACCCGCGCCATGCTGCCTTGCTGGCAGAACCCAACACGCATGCCACACCGCTCAATATTCTGGATCGCAATCCCGTCGGTAGGACAGTCAGCGCTGAGGAAGCAATCTTGCTGGTTAAATAGAAAGCATAACAGAGAGGAACTATGAATCCATTCGGACTGATTATTGGGATTGCTACGTTATTGATCATTGGATTAGGATTTCCGTTGGTGATACGAGGCGAACGCTACCTTGGTTATACCTGGTGGCCCTATATGATGGGCACCGGTACTTTGATTGTGATCCTCTCACTTTTTGTACGGACGGATTGGCTTTCAGTGATCACCGGTGTATTAGGCGCCACGTTTATCTGGGGTTCCACTGAGCTCAAAGAACAGGCTGTGCGCGCCGAGGTTGGTTGGTTTCCCTTTAACGCAACAAAAATTAAACCGCCTTTTGAATCTACGATCAAAAAGTGGAAAACCCCGCACTTATAGGTTTGATGAGATGAACAAAAAACATCTGGTGATTATTGGCGGAGGAATTGCTGGCCTCTCCGCAGCATATTACGCCATACAAAAATCAAAAGAACAGACTGGCTCAATTCAAGTTAGCATTCTCGAAGCGGATGATCAATGGGGCGGCAAAATTCGCACCGAGCGTGTGATGCTTGACGATGGGCAATTCATTATTGAAGGCGGTCCGGATACATTCCTGGCAACCAAACCCTGGGCTGTGAACCTTTGTAAAGAATTAGGCCTTAGCGAGCGCTTGCATGGCACCAACCCACACCAAAAAAAAACGTTCGTTTTGTATCGCGATCATCTTCTGGACTTGCCGGATGGGCTGGCCATGATGATTCCCACCAATATACCGGCGGTCCTGAAATCACGCTTGATCTCCTGGCCTGGTAAAGTACGGATGGGCGTCGATTTCTTGCTGCCGGCTGCCCAGCCCAATGGAGATGAGAGCCTGGGCAACTTTATCAGCCGCAGGCTGGGGCGCGAAGCTTACGAGAATCTGATCGAGCCGTTGATGTCTGGTATCTACGCCGGTGATGGGGATCGCCTCAGCCTGGCATCGACATTCCCTTACCTGCGAGATCTGGAACTGAAGTATGGCTCACTGGCGCGGGGAGCATTAGAGATGCGCCGGAAATCGGTGGGAAAGGCTGTGCAAGGCTCACGATCCGCTTTCCTTACCCCCACCAGTGGTCTGGCAGAAATCATCGAGGCCCTGGTGGCATATCTGGAAGCCAACCAAGTGGATATGCGTCTACAAACTACAGTGACGGATCTATCAAAATCTGGTTCCCAATACCAGGTGCAGCTAGAAATGGGCGCAAGTATTACAGCGGATGCGGTCATTTTAGCCACTCCGGCTTACGTCAGTGGCAGTTTACTGGCGGAGATTGACCGCGAACTGGCGGAGACCCTGGCCAAAATCCCCTATGTATCCACAGCAACCATCTCACTTGCTTTTCGGGTGAGTGATCTTCCACGCCCACTGAATGGCTATGGCTATGTCATTCCTCGCCGTTCAGATCGGAAGGCGCTGGCCTGTACCTGGACTTCCACCAAATTCCCCCATCGCGCACCCAATGGATATGCTCTGCTGCGCGTGTTCGTGGGACGCGCCGGGCAGGAAAATACTCTTCCCCGTGATGAAGCTGAGCTGGTCGCCTTAGCCCGTGAGGAGCTGCAATTAACGCTGGGGATTGTTGCAGAACCAATTGTCTCGAGAGTATTTATTTGGGAAAACTCGATGCCACAGTACAACCTGGGACACCCAAAAATCCTGGAGCAAATAACACAATGCTTGAAGAACCTGCCTGGATTGGCCCTGGCGGGCAACAGCTATCGGGGAATTGGCATCCCAGATTGTATCCATAGTGGCGAGCTGGCCTCTGAGCAAGCTCTCTCCGTCGAGGGTTTACAAAAAGTGTAAGCGAGTAGTATTTCCCTTTACTCCAGAATCGTGGTGAAATCGGCTTTGTTTGGCACCAGACACAAAAACTCAAAGGGAGTATCACCCGGGTTTTTATACCAGTGCGGAACCTGCGCAGGGATAAAAACTACATCTCCCTTCTGAACCTTAAAGACTTCCTCTCCAATACCAACCTCAGCGCTGCCATTGAGCACATACTGCTCGTGCTCAACCTGATTGGTGTGGTTGGGCATCCCGCCGCCAGGTTGGATCACAAAACGACGCATGGCAAAGTTTGGTCCTTCATCCAATGAGATCAACATCTGCATCGTAACGCCACTGCCCGCCGCAACCGGTGAAGTCTCGATATTTTGCGTATGTTTAACTGACATAAAGCTCGCTCCATTCTCTGTCCCAGGCCAGGGACTCTGTGAAAGATAAGATTGGACTCAATGGCAACAGGACTAGAATAGGCGTTCACCCATCCCAATCAAGTAGCCATACCGTATTTTGAACGCCTCCAGGTCCAGGCAGGTGAGATCAGCCAGGCGTTTCATCAGCTCGTCGTCTCCTGCCATTTCTGGTTTCAAGCGGGTCATAAATTTATAGGCTGATTGGTAACGGTAGGAGTTAATATCCACGAGGCGCACCTCTGTACGGCATGTCACCGGATCAATCATTTGATCATAAGGGATCGGCACTGACTGATTGCCTTGCAGGGTAATGATGGCATTGGTCCCGCCATCGAGCAGGAAACTCACTGCGGCTTCCCCTAAAATGCGCGTATATTCCACATCATAAGCAATCGGCGTGGCGCAGCGCAGTTCATAGCCCAAAACATGCTTTACCAGGCGGGTGCTTACGCCCAGGCTCTTCAAGCTGCTTTCAAGCTCCTTTTTGAGGATATCCAGGAAGTTGACCTCCGCCAGCCGGATATGCCCGTGTTCGTCGCGCTCCACATTATCCAGGGCTTCCAAATCCTGGTGCGATAGATTCTCAAGGATGCCTTCCGCCAGAATTGCGACTCCGTAAGGCTTGCCATCCAGCATGCGCAGCAGGATTGAGCACGCCAGGATATCCACGACTTCTTGCAGGCGAATCTCACGCCCTGCCCATTCCTCAGGGATCAGAGTAACCGTGGCAGCCGAGCTGTTGCCGATTGCCAGCGCCAGGTGTCCTGCTTTGCGACCCATGGATAGCACCAGGAACCAATGCTGGCTGGTCATCGCATCGCGTTTCAAATTCATCACCAGCTGGGCGCCCAGGTCACGCGCCGTTTCAAATCCAAAGGTAGGTATGTCCTCCGGTAGTGGCAGATCATTATCGATTGTCTTGGGAACATGCACTGAGCGCAATTGGACGCCCAACGATTTCTGGGCATAACGCGCAACTGTGGATGCGGAAAAAGCCGTGTCATCTCCGCCGATGGAAACCAGGCTGGTAATACCTGCCTCCTGTAATGCCTGTACGCAGTTCTGCAGCGCTTGATCGGAACTGGTGGGATTGGCGCGCGCGGTATGCAGGATCGAACCGCCAATGTGGTGGATATAGGCGACCGATTGGGGTGTCAAGGTCATGCCAACCACCTTACCGTCCATCAGGTGCTTGAAGCCATCGTAAATGCCAAAAACCTCAATTCCGTTCTGGTAAGCCTGGTTGGTGACTGCATGAATAACACCGTTGATCCCCGGAGCAGGCCCTCCGCCGACCAGGATGCCTATCCTGCCGAAATCCTTATGCGCTGCCATGCTCAACCTCCATCATCGTGTGAACAATTGCGCGATCAAGCTGGGTAGATTATAAATCACGTCAGGATACAAGAAGACCAGGTTTGTTTGAGGTGACAGAATTCAGGCGTAGTAGAATATATTCAAACCCTTATAAGGAGCGCCCTATGCCCCGGCTGATCCCTGCCATTGAACGCATCAAGCGCGCCCGTGCCCTGATCCAAAAGGCGCGTGACTTACCCCTCCCTGCGGATGGCAACAAGTACGATTTTTCGTATATCGCCCAGGTGAAAGATCTACTGCGCCAGGCGCGCGATCTGGTCAAGTTCATACCGGATACACCCAGCGCTACAGACGAGATGAAAGAAGAAGTTAAGCTGATATTTGCGGAAGCTGACCTGGCTAACCAGGAGATCTTACACTGATATAAAATCAGCTTTTTTTTTATTACTCTCTCGGCGGGACCTCCAGCCGTTCTGACTGGTTATTAGATTCGTCCGCCTCCTGCACTCGGCAATAATCTGTGAAGATCTCATCGCCAGAGCAACTATCCACCGTAACCACAAGGCTGATGGGCTGGCTGGCAAGCTCCACATCAACAATCACCACCATCCCATACAGAATTCTTTCGCCGCCAGGCGGCAAGCCCTCTTTTACAAAGGCGTAGTAGCCTTCAACAGGTTGTCCTTCAGCGACCAGCGGCCGGACGAACCAATTATTGGGCGTACCTGCTTCCGCAGATAATTTGAATTCGCCGGTTGGCTGCCCGCCGCGATTGGTGATGCGCATTCGAATGGGAATCTTGTAGTAGCGCGTCTCGGACAATTGGTTATACCATTCTAATGGGAAACCTTCCTCTTGCGGATCAGCTCGTTCCACAGCCACAATCAAATCTGCCAAACCCGTGAGGGAGGCGGGCTCACGAAAATCCAGATTCTCACCGGATACTTGAGGATAACTACGCTCAAACCAATCCATCAGGTCATAAAACTGGGCCAATGCCGGCAGCCGGTCCCAGGATACTGACTGCCGGCGCGGCAAGCCAGGCACAGCCGACTGGGTAAGGTCTGGAGTGGTGTAATAAAATTCACCGGGCTGAATCGTGGTCCAGGCCAGCGTCTGCCCTTGATTATCGATGGGAGCAGCACGCACCCGACCATCTGCCACGACATAAGCGGTCATCATCTGGTCTGGCACATAAAATACCTGCAGCCAGGTGCCTGCCAGCTGCGCCTGCCCAGAAGGGGTCATCACCAAATGATTGGCGCAATTCTGAAAGACTGCCGATCCGTTCTCCACGCAGCTGGCATTTCCACTGACCAGACCCGATTCGGGGCATGCGCTCTTTCGCAACTGGGTGTTGAAAAACACAAAGATGCGGCACTGTTCCCCATCCAGCTCCCCGGCGATGAGTGCTTCACCCTGTATATCTGTGGTAACTAAGTCACCTTCGGGAAAAGGCTGGGCATCATTTGAAGCGATCTCATCCAGTGGATCCCCTGGACCAAAAAAGACCTGCGGAGCCTGGCGCTGAATAGAAAAACTAAAATCGGGTGCAGTGGTAGGGGTGTTCTCGATAATTACTGTTGAATTTGGGGCAGACGTTCTGGTAGGGTTTACTTCAGGAGTAACACGCGTAGCACCTGGAAAGTTGCATGCCAGCATCGCCACACTTAAACTCAGACCTGCAATCAGGCCTCTCTTCCACATTTGGCTACCGTTAAAGATCATCAGATATTCCTCCAATCTTAGCAACAAGAATGGCTATTAGGCCTCCTCCAACCGGGCAAGGAGATGCCGGGCGGCGCGTACGCCTAACAAAATACTTAAGGCGAGCATTGCACCAACTACAGCCGCATCCAATACAGCCATAAGCTGAGGCCAGGCAGGGAATGTCTCCATCAAGCTGGCGATCCAATCACTGGCGGCAAAACGGGAAAAATCTGCCCGATAAGCCCCGGCAGGATAAGATATAGCCAGGCTGCGCTGCCCGAAAAGGTTCATCGCCACCTGCAAGACAGCAAACACCAGCGCAACCAGACCTACCCGCCAATAGCTCGCTCGCTCCCAACTCTGTGAGCTGCGGGACAGCAGGTTGGCCAATATTCCGCTCAACCCCAGGCCAGCAAACAGACCCATGCCTGCTACAATAAGATTACCGCTCAGTAAAACACCCCCATTCAAAACAAAAATCCAGGCATGCATGCTGCCAAAGCCCACACCGCCCAGTAGTACTGCCAGCCAATCCAGTTTATTGACGGGGAACTCCTTCTTTATGTGAGTTCGATTTTGAAGGCGCAGTAAACGTCCCAGGTTGATCCCCAGGCACAAACCCGCGCCCAGGAGCATCCCATAGATCACATGCACAAATCCCAGAAATCCAGGCACTGGTGAGCCAGCCACCCAGGCTACAAACCCGCGCCAAATCCCCAGTCCTAACCCTGCACCTGCGGCAGCTCCAAGCATCGTCCAGAGCAAAACCAGACGCTCCCTGCGCAAGGCGCGCAGCAAGCGCCACAACCAGATGCCCATGCGCTGCAGCGCTGGTAGACCCTGGTTGAGATTTTGGAATTCAGGGATCTCGTCTTCCAGTAACCCGCGCAGCTCAGATTTACGCCGCAGGCGAATAAAACTTCCCGGGAGCTTCGCTAATGCCCAATCCAGACGACTGAGAGCCTGGTGTGGGTCCAGAGCCTGTAGAGCCAGCGCGGCTGTGCCGCGGACAGCGTGATCGGGATGTTGGGTTGCGGTTTGCGCCAGCATCCCGAATCCACCTTGCAGTACACTGGCTGATTGCTGGGAATGGTCGATCCCCAGAATGTTTTTGGCCTGTAACAGGCGGGTCTGGCTGGGATGCAGGTCAGGATTAGCAGGCGCAATACCTTCCAGGCTTTCGATCAGAGTGCGCGCCTCAGCACTCTCCAGACCAGGCAACCAGGCAGAGGGATATGATCCGCTGGCAAGGGCTGAACGCACCAGCAGGAGGCTTTGTGGAGGGCTGTAGAGCAACTGACTGGCAGCGCTTGCTATTCGCTTCAGAGGCCGGGCAGGGATCAGATCACCATGCGCCAGCCAACCTGACCATCCCCGTTCCAGATCTGCACGCGCCTGTCCCTGAGCTTCGATCTCGGGACCAGCCAATTTACGCACTTCCTGAGCGACAATAGGACTGGTAAAAGCATATTCCACTTTGTGCTGGTTCAGGCGACTGATCAGCAACCCGGTTTCCACCAGGCGTTCCAATCCTGAGCGGATCTCTGCTTGCTCCAAACCTTCAATCATCAATTCTTCAGCAGCCACCCAGGCAGAAGCACCCGCAGTGGCTAAGGCAACCAGACACTGATTGCACTGCGCTGCTTCACTGCCCAGACTCAAGCGCAGAGTTTCATCCAAAAAACCTGCCAGGATACCCTCTGCGCCGCCGGCTTCCTGAAAATATAAAGCCTGGTCGATCAGGGGTGGTGAAAGCCGGGCAGCGCGCTCAAACAGATGATGACACACAATCTGCAAGTGCGGAGGGTACACTGCGTGAGGCATCTCCGGACTAAGATCAATCAAATCAGGTATAAGAATGGAATCAACCAGCTCAGCCTGATAGTAGACAGGTGGGTGATCCCTGCCAACACCCCCCTGTAATGGCTCCAGAATGGCTGAGCGAGCCTGGGCTGGCTCAAGCGGGTTGAGCTGCATAAATGAGCGGAAAACATCCGGGAGAGCCTGCTGAAGGTCGCTCAAGCGCACAAGTGCATTGTCCTCAATGGATAGGATCAGCCGAAGATATTCAGGCTCCACCTGGCGCAGGCTGGTCACCAACTCATTGAGGATCTGTGCGTACAGCTCTGCATTGACCTGATTGCGAAAAAGACTTTCAAACTGATCCAGCACCAGCACCAGAGTACCGCTTAGTTGGCTGCGCAGCTGAGCCAGAATGGCTGGCAGATCATCACCAGAAGGCAGAGAAACTGCCAGTTGGGCTTGACTGCCTTGCAAAGCACTGCGCAAGGCAATGCCCAGTGGACGGGTGTAATCGCGGATATGAACTGCCAGGGCGCCAGCGCCGATCAGCTCGGGGATCACTCCAGCGGCTAGCAAAGAGGTCTTGCCCACCCCCGCCGGTCCATACAGCACCAGCAGCCGGCCCTCACCTAACCGGCGTACAGCCTGCTCAATCTCTGCCTGCCGCCCTTTAAATATTCCCCGATCCTGGGGCGTATACGGTGACAGAAATTTATAAGGACCAGCCGGCAGGCTCGCTGAAGTCCCTGCCGGCTGGGCGCGGCTGGTTTCGCTGAGCACATAAACCTGAACCTGGTAGATATCTCCCCCATACACATCGCCGTGGATGGCGTCCGTCTGGACACCTACGACACGTCCTAAATTATGCTCGACATCTACACGCACATCGAGGCGAGAGGCAACTTCTACTCCCCCACCACAAGACGGGCAGTAACGGGCCTGATCGGGGAGAGGTTGCGAACAATTCGGGCAATTCATCGAGGATTGCCTACAGCCTTCCTGACGATCCAATCAAACCAGCGCAGACAATGCTTTAAGATGCTGGAACCTTCAAAGCAGTTTCCAGGGTCTTATGCACTCCTGAAACACGATCAGGGATGTTCACTCCAAATTTGTTGAAAAATGTAATGCGCCCTGAATCGACATGGTCATAACCCGTAAAGAGTGTATATGCCAATAAAGCTGCCACCAGCCCGGCAATCACAGCCTGCGCCTGAGGCAGCTTCAAAAAAGGCAAAGGCACCATGCGCACGAGGCCAATGCCTTGTAAGAAGTGGCTGACTTGATTGGATTTTTGCAGGTATTTTTGGCTGAGCTGCTGTACATCACGGGTAGCCTGATGGAGGGCGCTAAGATCAGCCTGGGAGGCTTGCGTCCAGGCCAACACATCTTTCTGAATAGCATCGATGGTGTACAGACGAGTGACCAGCTCTTCTACCAGAGTTTTACCATCTTTACCGGCTGTGGATTGCTTTAACTCCTCCAACCAGGTTGTCACTTTCTCTTTAGCCTGTGTTTCAAGGTCTTTACCCAACATACGCACGACCCAATCGTAAGCCTGGGCAATCAATTCCAAAGCTGTGGAGACAATCTTACGTACGACAACCATCACACTTTGAACGGTCTCTTCCAACCAGGCCACTACATCCTTGCCTAGAATAGACGCACCCAGCTTGAGGGTTTCTGGATTGAAAGCCAACAAGGTTTGAGCTGCTTCGCCGCCCACTTTACTGGCCTGACGCGAGACAGCGCGCAGGCTGGCTGCGGATTCACGTGCTAGAAAAACGCGCGCCGAGTCCTGATCCTCGGGTAATTCATCGTCACCACGCGCTTCACCCGAAGGTAGAGTCAAAGCCAGAGGTTGCGCTATTGAGCGAGCCAGGCTGTCCACGGCTACGATCAGAGTGGCGCTATCGGCAGCCCTAAATTGACCAGCGGAAGCTATCTTGCCGTCATCAGCAGCCTGACTGGCGGCGGCAGCCTGGGCTAACAACTCATTGGCCACGCGCAGTTGCGCTCCAGCCTGACCGAGTAATTTGTATTCCGCAGCTTCTTGCTCATCCAGTGAGCCTTCATCCAAATAGCGAGCGGTCTGTTCGCCGGCCTGCTGGCTTAACTGGACCAATTGATCTAAATCGGGAGCAATTTGATCCAGAGCCAGCTCACCCCCACGCAAACTAACTCCATCTGTTCCACGACCAATGAATAGTCCATTGAGCTGCCCGGCAATTGCCTGCATCGAAGCCTGGTAGGTATTGGGTTCGTTCATCATCCTTCTCCTGATTCTGGTTCTGCGGGTGGCGGGGGAGATGATGTGCGGCGTCCAAAACTAATTTTGACGCCAGTCAGATTTCCCTGCACCTCATCGACTTTGATATCACTATTGATGTCCACCGGACCGGTGGCGCCCCCTAAGTCAGCATCGACGCCGATGACGTCAGCGCCCTGGGCAATCAGATCGATTACCATCTTATTCTGCAAGCGAATACGTTCAGCAGTGGGAGATTCTTTTTGCGCCAGCTCGGGGAACAACACCCCGTCTGCTGAGTTCAAATAAAGCACCGGTACCACCCACTCCAGATTGGTGAGCTGGTTCAAGTCCTTAACCTTGGTCATCGCCCTGCGTCCAGAGCTCACTGATTCGTCAATCGTCAACCCGGCTGCCAGGGACGTATAAAAAGCCTTGCTGAATGCTACCGCTGCATCATCCTGGACCAGATACTGCATGGCGATGACCGCAGCCAATCCGCCTTCCAATAAGGCTGGTGCGACGGCATTCCAGGGTGAAACCCGGTCGCGGCGACCCGAATTGCACGCCCCGAGCACTGCCAGGCGTACACCGGCGGCTGTCAGAAGATCCGCCAGGTCGCGTGCCGGCACCAGGTGAGGGGTGGGGTCCGTTGTGCTGGTTTGCAGCACAATCTGTCCCACGGCTTCGAGAGGGGCGCCGGTTTGTGGATCGCGGGAGCGAATATCCAACACGCCATGCCCGGCGAAATGGAATAAATCCACCTTGCCTGCCAGTGCCTGGGTTAGATCATCCCAGGTAGCCTGCTCTACGAATGGCTCCAGCTCGATCTGCACTCCATCCACACTGAAATTCGACAGGGATTGCTCTATGGCGGCACGTTCTTGCTCCAATTTCAGCGGGCGCTGACCCGAAACACGTGCGTTTGAGGTCACCGGACGGATCGATAAACGAGAGGGATCCTTTAAAGCCAGAGCAGGCGGCGGCGCCAGACGTTCTTCAAAGCGAGAGATTGAAATCCGGGGATTCAAAGCCAGGAAATAGGCAGCTTTTGTTTCCCCCAGGAACTGCGGGTCATAAACCAGCTCCCAGGGTATTTGAGCCAGGTCAGGCGATTGAATGTTAAGGCGCAGGCGCACCCCGCCATCCTGACCAGCCAGGGTGAGCGCTTGTTGGTAGATTGCTCTCACCGGACCATCTGGTAAGAGTCGCTCGGTAAGTACCTTCCCAAGCTTAATGGCATCCTCTACCGTCAGGTTCTTGCGTTCAAGGTCGTCAAGCAGGAATTGATCATCCTCGCTTAACGCTGGTACGCTTACTGCCGGCACACTGCCCAACTGGCCGCTCGGATTGGGCATTACCGCCAACTTGAAGCTCTGGGCTGCGAGATCAAGATCCCTGAGCTGGAGGAGTATATCGATATAATGACGCGTTTCTGACACCTAAGCAACCTCCGCTTCTACTGAGATCATCTCTTCCAGGGTCAGAGTCGGTTTACCCATTACCTGCACTGTGGCGAACAGGCGATAGTATCCTTCCTGCAGCGGGGCAGTCATTTGACCAAAATACTCGCCAGGCCGGGATGGGGTTTCGAGCAGGGTAACTGTGGGAAGCGCAGCCGGAGCAACCGCCTCGGGTTGGCTGGGCAAAGCCTGGTTCCAAAGCATCTGAACTTTTACAGCGGCATTGGATTGAGGTGGATTACCAGTCTCATTACGGCTAATGGTAGCCTGCAGGTCAATCATCTCCCCTGGAAGGTAAGTGTCCTGGGTGGGAGCAAAAAAGATGCTGAATTCATCCGTCAACAAGGTGGCACGGGTGGCTTCCTGGTACCGTCCGACCAGTTCAAACTCCAGTTGGACCAGCACTTGAGGATCGACGTAGATATTGCCATGATCAACAGCAAAAGCAAATGCCCGTCCAGCTTCGCGTACAGATGGATGCACAGCACTCCGTTCTGGGACGGTGCCGTCACCGGCTTCGGTATAAACCCATTCGATATCCTGCCATTGGCCGCTGGCGCCCTGACTCACCACTGCGGAGGTTAGCGTAGGCTTGCGCCGGCCAAAAAAGCACACTGTATCGACACTCAGCGTTGTCCCCAATTCCTGGTTAAAACGCAGCCCTTCCTGGAGTTTTCGGGTATCTTCATCCCCGCCCAACCAGCGCGTATCGGCAAAAAGATCCACCGGATTGTTGTTAGCATCAAAAACAAATGGTTTTGAATAGGGGATTAATTGGTAATAGGAAGGGAATGTACGGATCAATTCCTTGATGCGTTCCTGTATGCCATAACGGTTTAGTAGTTTAACAAAGAAGACATCCATGCCACTCAGTAAGGCATTGAGCGATTTTGGAGCCCCATCCCAGGGAGAGCCCATCAAAAACAGGCGTTCGACGAAATCCTTGCCACCCTCTTTCTCAATATACCAGCGCGATACAATGCCTCCATTGCTGTGAGCGATGATCCAGGCTTTAGCCGGTTTGTGCAAATCGCTCCATAGTGCAACTGCTTGCCCCAACTGCCGGGCGGAAATGCGATTGTCCTGACGCCAATCATAGGCAAAATTGTAGACAGGTGTCCGGTTCGAAGCTCCCGTAGAGTCCCCCGTTTGATAACCCATACGACGCAAGGCCTGGAGTAACCGCCCGTAATGCTCAGCTTTTAAAAAAGGAGGCACAAATAATACCTGCTCCATCAAACCCGCCGGAACAACATCCGGGTTAGGATATTTCAAGCGTTCCAGCATATGATTCACATTGGCAGGAATATTCAGAGGGTCGCGCAATAAACCTGGTATGTCCACCCACAATGTACGCCCATCCTGGGTATCGCGTAGCTGACTGCCCATATACCCGGGGACAATCACAATAAAATGGGGAGGGATTCCATCACTGGCAGAATGACCATTTGGGGACATATGATTCCTCCTGATTCAGATGGCAAATAAGAGTGGGAATGCTGGGCAGGGAGATTTACAAGATGGCTTGAGGGCACTTTATTCCTGGAATTCCCGCTACAGCATATATCGGAGTATACATGTCCACTATACTGGATTTTAGCTACACTGTCAACGAGTCCACATCGATATATGGGAAATTAAATTTAACAAGTTGGCTGTTGACTTTCGATAACAATTTATATATGCTTGAATTGGCATCATTTCTGCAATGAATACGAAATGAGTCCAGCATAAAACAGTGAGCTCGTTATCTGGCAAACGATCTCACTCCCAATCTATTCAGGAGGTCACCTATGAGACGCGCCATTCAAATTGCCTTGATCGTTATCCTGATTGCAAGTACGGTATTCCTGCCCGCGTCCACACCCACGAAAACTCGGGCCAGTGGACTGCAGGATGTTGTTCCTCCCATAATACCGAAAGATTCCCAAGAAAACTTTGTTTTTGTTCCCCTTATCGCCAATAACCCCAGCTTTCGAGTCAGTGGTCAAATACTGGATGCCAACGAGCAGCCGTTGGCCGGGGTCAGTGTCGTGGACACCAGCGGTCTGAGCGTAACTACGGATGCCAATGGTATCTACCAGATGTCAGTTCTCTCAGGCAGCCACAGCCTGGCGCCCGAGAAAGAAGGCATGCGCTTCAATCCATCAGTCATCGATCTCGAGCTGCCGGGGACAAATGCAGTGGCAGATTTCGATGCCCTGGCTGCCTGCAGTGAAGCGATCATCAATGGTGGCTTCGAGACCAATGCTGCCTGGGAATTACCCATAACTGCCCGACCTGCGCGCATTGTAGATACGGCTGCCCACACTGGCCTGCGTGCCTTGAAGACGGGAATCACCAATACAGACCCAGATGCCAATATTTTTAGCTATTCATCTGGGCGGCAGCTCGTCACCATCCCCGGGGATATGACCTCTGCCCGGTTGCGCATGTGGCTTTATCCGATCTTCGAGGATGTGGCGGATAATTTTGTCGCCCGCCCAGCAGGGATTGATGCCATCGATGCCCCAACGATCGGCGATATTCAGTATGTTGTGGTATTGAACCCGACGACCAATGAACTGATCGAGTTCGTACTCTCCATGCAGAGTGATGCTCGCCAATGGGGTTTCTACGAATTCAATCTCGATAAATATATAGGCAAAACCATCAAGATTGAAATCGGCACCTACAATGACGGTTATGGCGGAGTTAGCGCCTTGTTCGCCGATGATGTGTCATTGGAGCTGTGCGATGACGGAACCGAGCCAACCCCAGTTCCAGTGAGCGGTTGTAACAACGCTTTCGTCAACAGCACCTTTGAAGCTACAAATGGCTGGAGCATACCCATCACCACCTACATGGCGCGCTATTCCACTCTCCAGGCACATTCCGGCGGACAATCGATGCGCACCGGTATCACCAATCCACTCATCAATGTGTACAGCTATTCTGACGCATTCCAGATGGCGACCATCCCGGCGTCCGCTACCAGTGTCACTCTCAATCTATGGATGTATCCGGTCAGCAGTGAGCCGATTAGCCGGGCTTTGCAAGACGCGCCTGAAAGCGGGGCGTGGTCTGAACAAGTCCTGACCAGCGATCTGCAATATATCCTGGTACTGGACATGTACGGCAATATCATCGACCATCTATACTGGGACCGGCAAAACACCCAGACCTGGACTAACCTGGTCTTTGACCTGACCAAATACCGCGGCAGGACCATTCGGATACAGTATGGCACATACAACGACGGGATCGTTGGTCAGACAGCCATGTTCGTGGATGATGCCTTCCTGGATATTTGTTTCGAAGACGCATCACCCACAGCGACCGTAGTTCCTACGGATACTCCAGTACCAACTGTAGTACCAACCGGCATTCCGACACCAGTACCTGGAGTTTGTACCGAGAAATTCGAGAACACCACATTTGAAACCACCGAAGGTTGGGGCATCCCGATCACGGTATTCTCAGCCGGATATTCCACAATCCAGTTCCACACCGGTTTACAATCGATGCGCAACGGGATTTTAGCTGCTGCACACAACCGTTTCAGCTATTCTGATGCCTACCAGAGCGCGTCGGTCGAGTGGACTGCAGATAGTGCAACCATCGGCATGTGGATCTATCCAATCACTACCGAGACAGTCAGCTTGTTAACCATTGAACGCCCCACCAGCGCGTTGCTGAATACCGAAGTCCTGGCAGGAGATGTTCAATATGTTCTGATCCTGGATCAATACGGCAACTGGATCGACACCCTGCTGTGGACGCGCAGCAATGCCCAGACATGGACCTATTACGAATTTGACGTCAGCGATTACATCGGATCAACGATCCGGCTGCAATTTGGCGTGTACAACAATGGCAGTGATGGCATCACAGCCATGTTTGTAGACGACACAACCTTCCAGGTGTGCCCTTAGACTGACTCCAATCCAGCGGTCTTAGTCTTCAGTATCAGTATTCCAGGGTACTCGCAGGTATCTATCTACTCTGCGAGTACCCTGCTAGAGGTTGGTGGGATGTGGTCAAGTTGACAGTCCAATCAACCTGAGTTAGACTTACCCTGCTACCAGTCAACCTGCATCTAGAATTGTTTTCAGTTTAAGAAGGCCAGCTATGTTATATTCACGCGCGCAATTGGAAAATTTCGAAGACCAGTCTCTGGCCCCCTATGGTGCGCGGAGCAAGAATTCCAAGGGGCGAGTTATCAAGGAAGATGAACCGGATTATCGGACAGCCTTTCAGCGCGACCGTGACCGCATCCTGCATACGACCGCTTTCAGACGGCTGGAATATAAAACGCAGGTTTTTATCAATTACGAAGGCGATTATTATCGTACGCGACTCACTCACACGCTGGAAGTGGCTCAGATTGGACGAACAATTGCGCGCGCCCTGGGCGGGAACGAAGACCTGATCGAGGCCATTTGTCTTGCCCACGACCTGGGACATCCCCCGTTTGGACATTCGGGTGAAGTAGCTCTGTCACGCTTGATGAAGGATCATGGAGGATTTGATCATAATAAACAATCCTTGCGGATTGTGACCAAGCTCGAGCAGCGCTACCCTGAGTTCCCCGGCCTGAACCTGACCTGGGAGGTACGGGAGGGGATTGTCAAACACGAATCGGAATACGATATTTCGGATGCTTCTGAATATAATCCGGAGCTGCGCGGCAACCTGGAAGCACAAATAGCCAATGTCGCCGATGAACTAGCCTACACAGCCCATGATCTGGATGATGGGCTGCGTTCAGGTATGATCAACCCACATATGTTAGAGGGGATCACGTTGTGGGAAATACTCGTCAATAGTATAGAATGGCGCGGTCCCATTTTAGATGATCTAAACCGTCACCGGCTGATCCGCAGATTAATTGGTATGGAAGTGACGGACCTCGTGCAGACCACCGACCAACGCCTGCGTGAAAGCAACGTTAAATCTGTCGAAGATTTACAGCGCTTGCCGTATAATGTGATAAGTTTCAGCGAGGATATGACTCGCCGCAACCGGCAGATGAAAGACTTTTTATATGCCAATCTCTATCGCCATCACCGCGTGGTGCGTATGGCAGTTAAAGCTGAACAAATCATCAACAAACTTTTTCAGTCTTACATGGCTGAACCGGAAATGCTCCCCCACCATGTGCAAGGATTAATTGGGGAACGCAGCCTGGAACGGACCATTTGCGATTATGTCGCTGGTATGACCGATCGTTACGCGGTGGAGGATTACCAGAAACTGCTTGATCCGACTATAAAACCTTAACTCAGACGGGGCTTTAGCGGCGCCCCTGCTCCCACACGCAATGAGAATTCTTATTGCGGCTTGGATTGTATTGTCTTTAGATCAATTTGGAGAGGTATGATGACTGAACAACCTTATTTGACTGCCGAAGGTGCGCAAAAGATACGTGCTGAGCTGGTGGAACTGAAAGGTCCCCGAAGAACAGAACTGGCCAAACGATTGCGGGAAGCCATTTCGCAAGGTGATTTGTCCGAGAACGCGGACTACACCAAGGCTAAGGAAGATCAGGGATTCCTGGAAGGCCGCATCCAGGAGCTGGATTACTTGCTTTCGAATGCCATCATCGTTGAAGAAGCACAAATCGACCGCAATCAAGTAAGCGTAGGCGCTCTGGTTACTGTCCAGGAAGAGGATTACGAACCCGAACAATACAAAATGGTGGGCGCCAAAGAAGCTGATCCACGCCGGGGAAAAATCTCCAACGAGTCACCTATCGGACGAGCGTTAATGGGTCGCAAAATTGGTGAATGGGTAGAAGCAGAAACGCCCGGGGGTATTGTACGGTTGAAAATCCTGAAGATCGAGTAAGCTTATACCTGTTGACTTTAGACTAATAATAAACAAGAGGGCTGCACCAGAACGGGCAGCCCTCTTGTTTGGTTAAACGTTATCGTTCGTCATCTTCAGGATCAGGCTTTGGGCCAGACAGAAAGCTCCAGGATAAAGCGGTCGAAAAAGCTCTGTTCAGGTAAGGCTCCATCTCCATAACCCAGGCTTTCAACCCTGGCAACCATGGTCAAGGATTCTGTCTCCAGGACAGTCTCAATCCCAGGCTCAACCAGGATTGGTTCACCTTTGGCGGCCAGGCGCTGGCGAACCGTATCATCTTCATAGGCATGCGTACTCATCAAGACCTTGGTCACCGTCTGGATATCCGTTTTATCAAACAGCCAGACCTCAAAGGCTGTCACACGTTTGGGCTCGCCTACTCCAATCGTTTCGGAAATCCCCACCCCACATTCGCCAAGAAATTCACCGGTGGGCGAATCGATACTAAAAGAATCATCGAATAGATCGTCACCAATTTTGTAAGAGGCCATAAATTGGGTGAGAGGTGGTTCAGCGCCAGTAGATACATAATCTTTATGCTGTGCATCACGGGCTGCCTGCTGAGCTTCCATTGCCGGAGAACTGGTCATGGGACTCAAATTCCGGCTTCGCAAAAAGTATAGTACAACCACGACAGCCAGAACTACGACTGTTAGCACACACAGACCAATTAGAAGGGTGCGCAGCAAGCTGCCCGAACCCTCTTCGGGCTCAGCCGTACTGGCTGGTGGAATTTCACCGGGAAGGGGTGTAACCTGTGGCTGAGTTAGCGTCAGGGTGGCAAAGGCCTGGAGTAAATCCGGGCTTAGACCAGCCGGGTTTGCCACGATATCTGCCAGTGCTCTCTGGGCATTCTCACCTAATTTGTTATATCTTTCAACAGCCTTGAGCGCATCTCGCGTGGTCCCATATGCTTCGATGGTCGAACGCAGATAGTCGACTTGTTCCTGGTAGAGCATATCGCCAGGTTGAGCGCCAACAAATTCAACCGGCCACAATCCCCAGCCAATCACAAACCAACCAAGGATCAAGCCTAAAATTCCACCCGCAATGCCGGCTACCAGGGGTTTTTGGAGTTGTTCACGAATTGCGTCCATCTTTTTCTCCCGGATTGTGAAAAAATAGCATAACTCCAGCAGATTCTTCGTCTAACTGTTCTAATTTTAGACGATAGTTACAAAAAATGCAACTACCCGCTATCACCCAAAAGATTATGCTGGTAAACCAATCTTCAGATGTTACCGGTTTCATCCACCGTGCTATTGGCTAAGGTGCAAGACTTATGCCAGGTTAAACATCTTTACGTATGCTGGTGTTGGCAATTCAATCTAACCCCTCAACGAATTCTTCCACCTGAATTGCATCAAGAGCAAAACGCGTCTCACACTGTAAGCATTGGGCATTGCGCTTATCGGCTTCCACCAATAAACCACCACAGTCCGGGCATGGCTGTGGCAATGGCCTTTTCCAGGAGGTAAAATCACATTCCGGATAGTTGGCACAGCCGAAAAAAGTTCGGTTTTTACGGGTCTTACGCTCCACAATCTCACCGCCATCTTTCGGGCAGCGCACACCAATTTTTTCCAGCCAGGGTTCAGTATAGCGGCATTCAGGGAAATTTGAGCAGCTGATAAATTTTCCGAAGCGTCCCCAGCGGATCACCAGTTCATGCCCACACTCCGGGCACTGCCGCCCGACCAATTCTGGTCCCATTTTTAACTCAGGTATCTTTTCTTCAGCTTGAGCTACTCGGTCGGAGAATGGCTGGTAGAACTCCTGAAGCACATGCACCCAGGGCAGCTTACCTGCCGCAATGCGGTCCAGGTCAGATTCCATGCGGGCAGTGAATCCAACGTCCATCACATCCGGGAAGTGCTCAATTAACAGATCATTGACCAGAAAACCGGTTTCAGTTGGGCAAAGCTTTTTCGCTTCCCGCTGGACATATCCACGCTGCTGGATGGTGGACAAAATTGGTGCATAGGTTGATGGACGACCAATTCCATTTTCCTCTAAAGCCTTGACCAGACTGGCTTCTGAGAAACGCGGCGGAGGCTGGGTGAAATGCTGCTCAGGTATTAACCGCTTTAGAAGCTGCTTTTGACCTTCTTTCAACCCAGATGGAATGCGCGTATTATCTTCGTCTTCATCCAGCGGACGGTCTTCATCCCTTGATTCTTCGTATACGATCAAGAAACCCTGGAAGCGAATAGTAGATCCCGAAGCACGCAGCAAATACTGGTGTTGAGGGGAGCTGCCGGTCACATCGATGGCAAGGGTATCGTAAATGGCTGAGGCCATTTGGGAGGCAACAAAACGCTGCCAGATCAGTTGGTAGAGACGAAGTTGGTCGCGGTTCAAATGATCTTTAAGAGCATCCGGCTGACGCAGGACAGAAGTCGGTCGAATGGCCTCATGGGCCTCCTGTGCGCCGCGTGCACGCGTCTTGTATACTGGAGGCTCTAGAGGCAGGAACTTTTCACCATAGCGCTGTTGAACAAACTGTCGCGCCTCTGCCTGGGCGAGTGGCGAAACATTGGTCGAATCGGTACGCATGTAAGTGATAAGACCCACTACACCACCTTCACCCGTATCAATACCTTCGTAAAGCTGTTGGGCCAGGGCCATGGTGCGCTTGGCAGTATATCCCATGCGACGAGAGGCTTCTTGCTGCAGGGTGCTGGTTGTAAATGGGGCTGCCGGCGCCCGGCGTCTCTCGCCGATCTTGATGCGGCTGATTGTGTAAGCTGCGCGCTCCAAATCCTCTAACAAGGGTGTAACGGCACGCTCACTGCCCAGCTCTGGCTCCTGATCATCCACACGCAGCAGCCTGGCCAGAAAAGTTTCTTTAGTCCCTTCAGGCAATAATTCAGCATGGATAGACCAGTATTCCACCGGTTCAAAAACTTCAATCTCGCGCTCGCGCTCGACAATTAAACGCAAAGCAACGGATTGCACACGCCCTGCTGAAAGCCGGCTGCGTACTTTGCGCCACAGCAGAGGGCTTAAGTTGTAGCCAACAAGCCGATCCAGAACGCGCCGCGCCTGCTGAGCATCAACCAGGTCCATATTAATTGGCCTTGGGTGGGCAAAGGCTTCCGCAACAGCCGGTTCCGTGATCTCATGGAAGACAACCCGTTGGGTTAGCTCAGGATCTATCTCTGCAGCCTCCAGCAGATGCCAGGCGATCGCTTCACCTTCGCGATCCGGATCGGTTGCCAGGTAGATCGCGGCAGCGGATTTAGCCAGGTTCTTGATTTCTTTTACCACCGAGCGTTTTTCATTTGGCACTCGATACTTTGGTTCAAAGTTGTTCTCCACATCTACAGATAATTGGGAGCGCAACAAGTCTCGGACATGCCCGACAGAGGCCTTAACCGTGTAATCTTTACCCAGAAACCGGCCGACGGTGCGCGCTTTAGCTGGCGACTCGACGATCACCAACTTGCCATTCCGGCGCGCAGCACGCAAGACAGCTTTCTCTGGGGGTTTGATCCCGGCATGAGCATCCGTCCGCCCCATACGAAAGAGCGTTGTCCCGCAGACACCACATATCCCACGTGTAGCAGGCGTACCCATACTGGTAAATACGGCCTGCGACTCTTGAATTTCTCGTTTTTGCTTGCACTTAACACAATAAGCTTCCAAGGAAGTCTTCCTCCTGGTTCTAAATATAATTTTGACCGCTTTCCTTCAATTGATCAACGACCTGTCTGACTTTCTGGGCTTGATCTTTGCGACATACCAGCAGCACATCACCGGTGTCAACCACTACCAGATCTTCCACACCAATCGTTACGATCAGGCGATGAGGTTGGTTGACATAAATCAGGGAGCGCTGCGTATCGATTTCGATATGCTCGCCCCCAATCACAATATTGCCTTGCTGGTTTCCTGGTAATACATCAAACAATGAATCCCAACTACCCACATCACTCCACCCCAAACCGGCGGCAGGGATTACGGCTACTTTTTGCGCGCCTTCCATAATGCCATAATCAATCGTCTCGTTCTTGATCTCAGGCCATAGCCGGTTAATGACATCCATGCGCTCGGGAGTATTCCAGGCCTGGTCGATCTCTGCAAGCGCTTGATCTAATTGTGGCATCTGGCGTTTAAATTCTTCCAAAATAGTATCCACTCGCCAGACGAACATGCCAGAATTCCAGGCATGGTCGCCGGTCTGCAACATTTCTTTGGCTGCATCCTCGGTAGGTTTCTCTTTAAAACGCTGTACTTTGTATACATCCAGTTTTTGAAAGCGTCCCAGGAGTTCCCCTTGCTGAATGTAACCATAGCCGGTTGCAGGAAAGGTCGGTTCGATTCCCAGGGTAACCAGATATCCATCCTGAGCGACAGCATAGGCTGACTCGAGCAGTCGCCGGAAACGATATTCATTGCCCATATAATGATCAGAAGTTAAGATTGCCATTACAGCCTGGGGGTCCCGCTGCCGAATGGAAGTGGCTGCCAGACCAACCACTGAAGCCGTACCGCGTGGCAAGGGCTCGATTAAATAATTTTCTGCAGGGATCTCAGGCACCTGGGCGCGCAGCATGGCTGCCTGTGACTCGACTGTGACGACCAGAATGCGCTCGAATGGAAACAAGCCTTCGAGCCGACTGACTGCGATCTGAAATAATGAACGTTCGTCGAATAAACTCAGGAGCTGTTTCGGTCGCGAGCGCCGTGAAAGAGGCCACAGACGCGTGCCACCCCCTCCAGCCATAATCACTGCATAATAATGATCAATCATTGCACTCCTACCCCTAGTAATAATCCGCGCCTGTCTCACGGATCGCCATATACTGCATGCCACCCATCTGCCGTACCATTCCTTTTAATTCCATCATCACCAGGGTCGCGGAGATTTTCTCCACGGGCAATTTGGAACGCTGGCTAATTTCGTCCACATGCAGGGCTTCATTGCCCAACAACTCTAACAGGCGCGCCTCGGTGGCATCCACGGGCAGGGCTGTACGTGCCGCATGGTACTCGGGCACCGGACCGAGTTTCAATATGGTTAACAGCTCCTGGCAATCCAACAATGGACGGGCGCCTTCCTGGATCAGGCGATTGGTTCCTTTGGAGAGAGGGGCGTATATATTACCTGGTATGGCAAACACTTCCCGACCCTGATCCGCTGCAAAAGCAGCCGTAATCAAAGCGCCACTTTTTTCACCTGCCTCCACAACCAGAACCGCACGTACCAGGCCGGAAATAATGCGGTTGCGAGGTGGGAAATTGGCTGCATCGGGTTGAGTCCCTGGAGCATAATCGCTGAGTATTGCCCCATGGGAAATGATTTTACCCGCCAATTGACGATGCTCTGGGGGATAAATCATGTCCACACCGCTCCCCAAAACCGCCAGTGTGCGACCTCCGGCCTCCAAACATGCCTGGTGGGCAGCAGCATCAATGCCACGCGCAAGCCCCGACACCACAGTTACCCCGCTGTGGGCAAGCGTGCTGGCAAATTCAACCGCTACCTGACGACCATAGGCAGTGGGATTGCGCGTACCCACTATGGCAACCGCCCACTCATCGATATCCTGGATTTCACCACGCAGATAGAGCACCGGTGGAGGTTGTTCGATTTCGGCGAGCCGTCTGGGATATTGAGGGTCATCCCAGGTGAGCACAGCTATGCCTTGATGCTCGAGACGCTCCCAGGCTTTATTTAGATCGACTTCAGCCCTCACCTGGAGAATATTATCGACGATACGCTGGCTGAGGCCTGCGCTGCGTAAGTCTGGCGCAGAAGCCTGCCAGGCAGTTTGCACATCGCCAAACACATCCAGCAGAGTGCGTATTCTGGCTGCGCCAATTCCTTTGACCAGATTAAAGCCGATATAAGCCAGTTTTGGTTCGGTCACGTATCACACCGAAATAGGGAGATTATTCGCCCGGTAACAATCCGGGTAGTAAATGCACCCGGATGTGACCCTGCTCCAGGTCATAATCCAGGATCACTTCTTCGGTAGCCGGCAACAGAATTTCTGCACCCGAATCTGGCTGGACAACATACACATCATTTGAGCCAGTCGACAGGATTTCGGTCACTTTACCTAAAATTTGCCCTTGCTCATCGATTGCCTGTAAGCCAATGATCTGGTGATGGTAATACTCGCCTTCGGGCAAGGGTGGGCGATCGTCCGCACGCACAAAAACCGTCTGATTACGCAACTCCCCCACCGCTTCAGGAGTATCATATCCATCAAACTTCAATAACAGGTGACCTTGATGCTCTCGCCGGGCACGGATCAGCATGGGGATATGCGCTTCACCCAGGAATATCTGCACTTCAGGTTGTAAACGCTCTGGAAAGTCCGTTGTAAGGTATAGAGATACCTCACCCCGCACGCCGTGTGGGCGACCAATCCAGCCAACTTCTAAGAATACAGGCTCGCCCTGCGGCGAGCCTGTTGTCTCATCTGGTCGTCTGTCCATCATAAGGGCTCAACAATATCCATAACTGCGCGTTTACCTTCCTGAGCAGCAGCCACACGCAGCAATACACGCATTGCATTAGCGACCTTGCCGCTCTTGCCGATGACCCGGCCCATATCTTCTTTGGCAACGTGCAGTTTGACAACTTGTTGTGGTCCGCGCCGCTCCAGGGTGACAGACACAGCCGTTGGGTCATCCACCAGTGAGCGAGCGATAAATTCCACCAGGGCTTTCATGTTTCACCTCCAGAGTCAGTGCGAATACCAGAATCAGTCCTCACTCTTGGCTTTCTTAGCCTTCTGAGGAGCCGTATCACGGCGGGTTTTGTCGCTAACATTACGTTTAGCGTCAGCAGCCTTAGCTTCTTCTAGCAGGGTTTCCAAAACCTCGCCCTTCTTGTAGCGCTCATAGCGATCGATCAGACCGGCTGATTTGAGCACCTGCATGGCTGATTCACTGGGTTGAGCACCTTTGCTCATCCAGTCATAGATGCGGTCTTCTTTTAGTTGAATGGTCGCTGGTTCTGTACGAGGATTGTAGAAACCAAGAATCTCTAAAAAGCGACCATCCCGCGGGGCTTCCTTACTGGCAGCTACCAGACGGTAGCTGGGTTGTCCCTTCGCTCCAACACGGCGCAAACGAATGCGAACCATAAAAATCTTTCTCCTTCAAGTCTAAAAAATGATCTGGTGTATGTGGGCTGGCAAAGCGGGTTGAGGTGGCGTGGAAGGGACGCCTAGTCCGCAAGCAGCCCCAGCCGGAATTTACCCGGCTGTCATCCAAACAAGCGCGGCAAGCCGCGCATGCCTGATTTCTTCATGGTTTTAAAGATCTTCTGTGCTTCCCGATACTGCTTTATCAGGCGATTCACATCCTGAACCTGAGTGCCTGATCCGGTAGCTATCCGGCGCCGGCGGGAGGCATTTAACACATCCGGGCGTCGGCGCTCGATCGTAGTCATCGAGCTGATGATGGCTTCGGTCATCTTCATCTGCTTTTCAGCATCATCTGGCGAAATCTGCTTCGCCAACTGCCCCATACCACCCGGCATCATTTCGAGAAGCTGCCCCAGCGGGCCCATTTTGCGTACCTGGCGTAGTTGATCCAGGAAATCCTGCAAAGAAAAATCACCCTGAAGCATTTTTTCGGCTTGTGCCTGGGCAGTCTTCTGATCGAAGGAGGCTTCAGCCTTTTCGATCAAGCCAATGATATCACCCATTCCCAGGATGCGCGAAGCCATCCGTCCCGGGTCATAGGTCTCCAGGGCCTCCAGCGCTTCACCGGTGCCTAAGTATTTGATCGGTACACCGGTTACAGAGCGAATAGAAATAGCCGCACCACCACGGGCATCGCCATCCATTTTTGTCAGGATCAATCCGGTCAGCGTAATGGCCTCCCGAAAACCTTTGGCGATATTAACTGATTCCTGACCAATCATCGCATCCACAACCAGAAGGATCTCGGCCGGGTCAACCCGCTTCTGGATGGCCTTCAATTCGTCCATCAACGCATCGTCAAGCTGGGATCGTCCGGCAGTATCCAGGATCACAACACTGTAACCACCTTTTCGGGCGCTATCTAGGGCATGCGCGGCCAGATCTGGTGGTTTGATATCTGGCTCATGGAAAACAGTGGTACTTAAACGTTCGCCTAAAGTCTGTAGCTGGCGCACCGCGGCTGGCCGGTAAGGATCAGCCGCAACCAGCATCACCCGTTCACCCTGAGCACGCAGCAGACGGGCCAATTTACCAGAAGCAGTCGTCTTTCCCGAACCTTGCAGGCCGACCAGCATCAGCACGCGCGGGCGTGCGCCACTCAAATTCAGGCGTTCAGGTTCGCCCAGAGTAGCGATCAGCTCTTCATTGACGATCTTGACCACCATCTGGCCTGGATTAAGTGCTTTGGATACTTCGTGACCAATCGCCCGCTCGCGGACACGGGCTACAAAGTCTTTGGCAACGCCATAATTGACATCCGCCTCCAGCAACGCCAGACGTACCTGGCGCATGGCGGTATCTACATCCGCCTCGCTCAGTTTGCCTCGCCGCCGTAATTGGGTAAAGACTTCGTTGAGTCGATCAGTCAGGTTCTCAAACATAGCACTGCATTTTAGCGCGCATGCCTGGAATGGTCAAGTCATTTCACGATATATAATGAAAGAAAATGCATACTGAGAGTAATTGACACCAACCTAAAATCCGTCCAATTTATGGTTAAGCCACCCATGTGGATGAAATACCAAAATAATGTGATGAACCGTAACCCTGGGAATAAAGCCGGGTTATAGTTGGTTAGCAATTTCACCATTGATTCTTCAATCATCTCCGTCTATTCGATCTTCATTTTTTAGGTAAGGAGCAATTATGTCAAAAGTAACCATCGTTACGGATAGTACTGCCTATATTCCGAAGGATCTGTGTACCAGATACGACATACAAGTTGTGCCACAGGTGCTCATTTGGGGGAATGAGACATACGCCGATGGCGTAGATATTTATCCAGATGAATATTATCGCCGTTTGTCCTCGGCAAAAATAATGCCTTCCACATCGCAGGTGTCTCCTACGACATTTGAGACTATGTTTCAAAAACTACTCAATGAGGATCACGAGATTCTGGCAATTCTTGTCTCGGAGAAATTGTCCGGCACGATCGCCTCTGCAGTTCAAGCCAAGCAAAATATGCCAGCAGCGCCAATAGAAATCGTAGATTCCTACTCGGTAGCGATGGCAATGGGTTTTATCGCATTGAAATGCGCCAAAGCTGCTAACCAGGGTGCGTCTCTAATTGAGTGCAAAGAGCTTGCTGAACAAGCGCGTTTGCATACGGGGGTCGTCTTCGCCGTGGAAACCCTGGAGTTCTTACATCGCGGTGGGCGGATTGGCGGTGCGGCACGTTTACTTGGCACTGCCCTCAATCTTAAACCTATCCTTGAGGTCAGGAATGGACGCGTAGAGGCCGTGGAACGTGTGCGAACACGCAAAAAATCCGTGGCCAGATTGATAGAAATTATTGAAGAACAGACCGCAGGCAAACAGCCGGTTCGCCTGGCAACCTTGCATGCCAATGCCCATACTGAAGCGTTAGAATTGCTTGAACAGGCCAAAGACAGAATCGGTGGTCTCGAGCACATCCTATCGGAGGTCAGCCCAGTAGTTGGGACACACGCTGGACCTGGAACGCTGGGTCTGGCGTATCTGACGGGGTATTAATCTGACAACTAAAAGCTTTTACCCGAGGTGATAATAGGCGTGTCAAGCTAAGGAACCTATATGTCACCTCCGTTGTCTCGAACAAATGATATTGATCTCATACCGGCTGATGTTTTATAAGAACATTGGCCGGTCTGTTTACGGTTGTATTCGCAGTGAACATTCGGTAAAATAGAGACAATTCCAATAAGGTTTGTAATTATTCTGCCAGCTGAAATGAATCACTTGATAGTAGAGCGGTGAAAACTCAGTTCAGATGTGCGACTCCAGGAATTTTATGAGCATACATAAATTGCCCAATTTGACATTTGTACCCCTGGACAAGATCCTGATCCATGAGCAACATGATAATAGCCGTACGCGACCATTGGTAATCCGCATTCGCTCCAGCGGCATATTTCGCAATCCACCTATCGTCACCCCCCTACAGGATGGATCAGAGTCCTATATGGTCCTGGATGGCGCAAACCGGACAATGGCTTTGCGCGCCCTAGGGTTCCCACATGTGCTGGTCCAACTCGTCGAGCCGGACGACCCGGGCTTGAGCTTACAGACCTGGAATCATGTCGTCTGGGAGATGAATGCGCGCCGGTTTCTCGAAAACCTGACCAACATCCCCGGCATCGATGTGGAGCGCGTACTGACCGGGAGTATACAACCCAGCTTATATGAGACCTGCAACCTGGTCCTGGTGCGCGTGGCGAATGGCGTCACCTACTCTCTAAATACCTGCGCCAGGGATCTTGAAGAACGCATCCATTTGCTGAACTTGATTGTCAATAGTTACCAGGAGAGCGCCCGTTTAGACCGTACCAGCACGCAAGATGTGCGCACCCTCAATCAAATCTATCCTTTGTTTAGCGGTCTGGTGATTTTTCCCCAGATCCAAATCGTAGATGTCATGCGTCTGGCGGCTGCCGGATATCTATTACCCAGTGGAATCACCCGCGTGACTATCTCGCCGCGCGCCTTGCATGTGGACTATCCGCTCAGCGAGTTGGAATCGGGCGATTCTTTGGATGAAAAGAATACCCGCCTGGACCAGTGGTTGAAAGATCTCCTGGCGCGTAAAGGTGTGCGCTATTATGCTGAAGCGACCTATTTGTTCGATGAATAAATTAGTCCAGCGATCAGGGTATAATATGGGGCGCTTTCCTGGTGACCGTAAGGATACTCAATGGAACTATTTTTTCTTGACCCCGATGAAATCCCTTTGCCGCCTGAAGAAGTTCGTATTCGGGAATTAAATGCTGAACCATTGCCAGATGGCAAGCGGGTTCGAATTTCACTGGTAGTTGACCCATTCCAAAAACCACCCAGCATTGATATTCTGATTACCTCTGAAGCCGGCCGGCCAATCTCTGCCGCCAGCATCATCGAGTCGATGACAAAAAAAATGGAAGTGACCATGCACCTGAGGGGGACAAACCCTTCCGGGCAGTATAATGTGCGAGCTGAGCTTTATTACAGTCAAAACATACCAGCCGAGGGCGAATCATCTTCGCCTCCCATCATTACCCAGGTCGATCTCGCCGAAACATTTTTCGTAATTGAAAGCCAAAATCCGGAGGCGAATAACAACCCTGGATTAAGCGAGTAAAACAAAACGACATGCGAGCCTTACTAAAACTAAGCGGTACACTGAGACAATACCGGACTCAGGTACTGCTGGCGCTGCTGACTATCCTCGGTTTAACTGCTGCAAATCTGGCTATACCGGGCATTATTCGCCAGGTTATCGACACCGGTCTATCCCAGCGTGACCCTAATTTCATGTTACGGGCTGCCCTGGCAATTATCAGCCTGGGGGTAATAATCGCCGCGTTAACGTATGCCAACCAATATCTGAGTGAATGGGTGGCTGCGCATGTTGGTTATGATCTCCGCAACCGCCTGTACAACCATATTCAACACCTTTCCTTCAGTTATCATGATCACGCTCAAACCGGTCAGCTCATCAGCCGCTCCATCGAAGATGTGCGATCTGTTGAGCGCTTCACCGGGCTGGGAATCGTGGAGTTGGTGCGGCTGCTCTTGTTGCTGGGTGGAATCAGCGTGTTATTGTTCCTCGAAAATTCGACCCTGGCAAGCATCGCAATGCTGCCGATGATCCCCTTGATCTGGATTACAACAAATTTTGGAAGAAGAGCAGGAGCTTACTTCCTGGCTGTTGACCAGGCTCTTGGGGAGCTTTCGTCACGCCTGCAAGAAAATGTCAGTGGAGCTCAAGTTGTTCGCGCTTTTGCCCGTGAACCATACGAGATAAATCGCTTTGGGCAAGATAACAGGATCCTGTACAATTCGCGCATCAAAGTGATCAGCGAGTGGTCAAAGATCATGCCCACCTCTCACCTGCTGGTGACCTTGGGGACAATCCTGATCCTGTGGTTTGGCGGGCGTATGGTGCTGGATGGGCAAATGACCATTGGAGAGGTGGTAGCTTTTAACAGCTATTTGCTACTGCTGGCGGCACCTGCCCAACAGTTAACCTGGCTGGTCAACTCAGCTGGCGAGGCAGCAGCCGGAGCCCAGCGTGCCTTTGAAGTTCTGGATACCATTCCAGCCATTCAGTCACCTAAAGATGCTATCCAGCTGCCCATCTTGCAAGGCCGGGTTACTTTCCACGAGGTATCTTTTAATTACAGCGGTGAAAGCGCAGCTGCTTTATCGGATTTAAACCTGCAAGTCGAACCCAATCAACTGGTCGCCCTGATTGGACAGACTGGCTCTGGGAAAACCAGCCTTGTCAACTTGATCCCGCGTTTTTATGATGTGAGCGCCGGTACCGTCTATGTGGATGATGTTGACGTCCGCCAGGCAGATTTGATCACATTACGACGGCAGATTGGGATTGTCCTGCAAACTTCCTTACTGTTTTCGGTCTCAATTCGCGACAATATTGCGTATGGTCGCCCAGATGCCAGCCTGGAAGAAATAATCGCTGCAGCACAGGCTGCCCAGGCAGATGAATTTATCCATGCCCTACCGGAGGGCTACGATACAGTGGTTGGAGAACGAGGGGTGACCCTTTCAGGTGGGCAGCGCCAACGCATCGCCATCGCCCGGGCGTTGCTGATGGATCCACGCATTCTAATTTTGGACGATTCAACCTCCAGTGTGGATACACAAACAGAGCATTTGATCCAGCAAGCCCTGGACAGGCTTATGGAAAGGCGTACAACCTTTGTCATCGCTCACCGCTTATCCACAGTTCGCCGGGCGGATTTAATTCTGGTAATGGATCAAGGGCGCATCGTCGAACAGGGCACTCACAACCAGCTGCTTAAAATTGGAGGTTTATATCGCCAGATTTACGAACTCCAGCTGCGTGATCGCAGCCAGTTCTACGACGACTTGATCTTACCCGAGAGCACTGCTTCGGAGCCGCTGACAACTGCATCCAGCCGAGAAATTGGCTCCAGCTGAGTGGATCATGGCGAATATTACTGTCAACCAAACCGAAGAAATCTATACGAAAGGCTTTGATGCCAACGTCACCCGCCGCCTGCTCGCTTTCGCCTCCCCTTACGGCTGGCAGTTATTGGTCGCGTTAATCCTGATGATCATCAATTCTGCTGCAGCAGTGGCAGCACCTTACCTGATTAAGGTAGGGCTTGATTCCGGCCTGAGGGATGGATCTTTAGAGGTTTTAACCCAAACTGTGTTGATCTACCTGGCAACTGCCATCATCCAGTGGCTGGCGATCTACTTGCGGGTCAACCTGATGGCGCGTGTTGGACAATCAATCATCTATGATTTACGCGCCCACCTATTTGAACATTTACAACGCCTTTCATTGGGGTTTTTTGCCCGTTATAGTGTTGGAAGGGTGATTACCCGCGTCATCAATGACGTTGGTGTACTGCGCGAGTTTATCACCTGGGCGGTGCTGGCAATCGCTCGAGACCTGTTCACTCTGATTGGTATTCTGATCGTTATGCTGAGTATGAATCTGCGCCTGACATTGCTTACTTTTACGGTAATGCCGATCATGATTGTGGTCACCATCATCTTCCGTAAGCGGGCACGCAATAATTATCGTGATGTCCGCAAGGCAATTAGCTGGGTTAATTCGGTGTTGGCGGAAAACATCAATGGTATACGTGTCGTACAGGCATTCTCCCGCCAGGCAGTCAACTACCGCTACTATAGAGACGAAGTAAATCATAACAATTTACAGACCAACCTGCGCGCCGCCCGGGTGGCAGCAGCTTTCCCTGCCTCAATTGAATTACTTGGCGCGGTAGCAGTGGGTCTGGTAATCTGGTTAGGGGGGCAGACTCTTCTGGGCAATACCAGCCTGGGGATTGGCAACCTTACCCCGGGTGTGCTGGTGGCCTTTGTGCTATACATTCAACGATTCTTCGAGCCTATTCGTGATCTGAGCCGGCGCTACGACACCTTTCAATCTACCATGGCGGGCGGCGAACGCATCCTGGGTTTACTGGATACCCCGATTGAAGTTGAGGATGCTCCTGATGCGCTCACGCTACCTGAAATAAACGGTGAAGTGCGCTTTGAGGATGTCTTTTTTCACTACAGCGATGATCCGACACCAGTACTCGAGTCAATCAATCTACATATCCAACCCGGCGAAACGGTAGCCCTGGTGGGCAAGACCGGGGCAGGAAAATCCACCCTGGTCAAGCTGGTCTCACGCTTTCATGACCCTACCCAGGGGCGCATCCTCATCGATGGGCATGATTTGCGCAGCGTCACACAGACCAGCCTGCGCAGTCAGATGGGAATCGTTTTACAAGATCCGTTCTTATTCTCGGGTACCGTGCGTGAAAACATCGCCTTTGGACGCCTGGACGCGGATCAAACCGAGATCGAAGCGGCTGCAAAGGCTGTCGGCGCGCATGAGTTTATCATGGGGTTGCGCCATGGTTATGATACATCCGTGGAGGAAGGTGGTTTACTGCTTTCGGTAGGCCAACGCCAGTTGATTTCCTTCGCCAGAGCCCTGCTGGCAAATCCGCGCATCCTGATCCTGGATGAGGCGACCTCCAGCGTGGATACGCAAACTGAAATCATCATTCAGAAAGCTCTGCTCCGCTTATTAAAAGGTCGGACTGCCTTTGTCATCGCTCATCGCCTGTCAACTGTGGTCCAATCCGATCGGATTGTGGTAATCCAGGATGGTCGAATCCAGGAACAGGGCAGCCATACAGAGTTACTTGCCCGACAGGGCGTATACTACCAGCTTCACAGAATGGGTTTTGAGGATTAGACGCAGCCTGGGAAGCTTCCAGATTTGATAACTAGCCCTGTCGGAGGCATTGATCATGGTTTAATTACCCAGGCTTTACCGCCAGTTGCGGAGACCTGCAATGCCTGTATATAATCAGACCCGGCCCAAATCACTGCCTCGTAAAAACCGCTTACGGCTATTGCTGCTTGCCTTAATTGCCCTGGGAAGCGTAGTAGCCTGGGCCGCCTTGCAGGCGCGCACGCCTACATATGGGCAAAGCCTGACCACCAGCGCAATCTCCCCGACGAATCTACCTGGATCGACGACTCCATCTCCCCTCACGTACACAACTTCCGCAAGTACCCAAACGCCCACACCCAGCGCAACGGCAGCCCCGGTTACCTCCCAGAATGGAGCCTGGAACAAAGCCTTTGGAGTTTTACAAAACAGCCTGGCTGTTCTGGCAATGGAAGAAAATGGATACAGCCACCTTTTTGCCTACCAGCCCGGTGCTTCTCCATTTATCCGCCTCAGCCATGGCGCATGGGATGACATTCAACCGGCCTTAAATCCGGGTGGCACCCAAGTGGCATTTGCTTCAAACCGCAGCGGATGGTGGGAGCTATATTTACTTGATCTTCATACCGGCGCACTCAGCCAGATTACAGATTCACCCGAGTATGACGGCGCGCCATCCTGGTCACCTGACGGGCGCTGGTTAGCTTACGAAAGTTATCTGGGGGAAAACAGTGGTCTGGACATCTTTATCCGCCCATTGGATGGCGCACAAGAACCGATACAGCTAACAGATGACCCTGGCGCTGATTTCGATCCCTCCTGGTCATCTCTAGGACGCCAGATCGCCTTCGTATCCACACGCAGTGGAGAAAACGATATTTGGGTGGCGGATCTGGACAAGGCCGATCAGCGGTTTACGAATGTCAGCCGCAACAACCGCCAGATCGAATCGCACCCCAGCTGGTCTCCGGACGGCTCACAACTGGTGTGGTCCGCGATTGGTCAAAATGGGATGCACGAACTCTATCTATGGTCATCGGGCAGTTCCGAAAGATTTAATAACAAGCCTTTGCTGGTTGGCAGCGGGAATTGGCCAGCCTGGAGCCCCGCCGGGAATGCACTGCTGACCCTGTTAAGTACGCCCAACCAGGAATTCATCACAGGCTATGGATTTCCCGAAAAAACCGTAACCTTACCTCCGATTACCCTGGATGGAGCCGTCAATGGGATAACCTGGGGCGCATTAGCGCCCGGATTGAACTTAGCCGAAACTTTTTCCAGCAGCCATCAAGTTACGATCGAGCCAGCCTGGCAGCCTGCCCTGACACCGATGGCTGATATCCCAGCCGGTCGCCAGCGCCTGGTTGCCCTGGATGATGTGCAGGCGCCTAATGCGGTCCTGCAGGATCTGGTTGATGAATCCTTCGTAGGCTTACGCAAGCATGTAGCACAAGTGACAGGTTGGGATTTGCTTGCTAATCTGGAAAATGCATATGTACCACTCACTGTGCCATTAAATCCAGGATCAGACGAAGATTGGCTGTATACCGGGCGAGCATTTGCCTTTAACCCTCTGCCTGCTAACGCGGGCTGGTTGGTCATCCTGCGTGAAGATTATGGCGCGCAAACATACTGGCGTGTTTGGATGCGCGCCCGTTATCAGGATGGCAGCCAGGGTCGACCATTAAAAGCCCTGGCCTGGGATTTCAACGCCCGTTCCAGTGGCGATCCGCGCGCCTATGAGACCGGAGGGGCATATTCCAGAGGCATCCCGGCTGGTTACTGGGTGGATTTCACACGCCTGGCTTCAGCGTATGGCTGGGAACGCATCTCGGCTCTCAGTACCTGGCGCTCAGCTTATCAGGCAGCACGCTTTTATCAGTTTATACACTCGGCCGGATTGGATTGGCAAGAAGCCATGTTAGAAATCTATCCACCCGAAGTCCTGGTTACGCCGACTGCCATCATCCCTACCACTCAGGTTCCAACGCGCACGCCTCGCCCCAGCCTGACTCCCATACCCACACGTACCCGCTGGCCTACCCGCACATCCACACCAACAGCCACCTTGCGTCCAGCGAGCTCTGCAACCCCCACCCCATGAACATTAACCGATTTCTGGATCTGTTTCTCGTGCTCGGGCTGGCTGGGAGCTCATTATCCGCTTGCCAATTTCCTGATTCGCCAAGTACTGAACTTTCTACTCCAGGTCTTGCAAGCGTAGAAACCATCGCAGCTGATCCGACAAGTTTTTCTATAACTGACGAAACCTCAGAATCCACTACTACTGTGGATATCTATTCAACACCCCCGGTTGAAGAAGGCGCAATCGTTGATACCACCATCCAACCTGTACCCAGCCAGGACCCCTTACGTCTGGTCCTACCCGAACAGGGTGCAGTTCCAGTTTCAGCCTGGCGCCCGCCCCTCTACCCAACACCCTGGGCTCCAACTGAACATGACCATTTTTATTTCAGCCGGCCTATCGCCGCCGATCAGATCAACTGGCCAGTAACCGATTACCGTTATGGAGGAATTTTTCTACCTGAGGTCGTGCATACTGGAGTCGATATTCCCGCACCATTCGGCACATCGGTATTAGCAGCCGGGCCTGGAAAAATAGTATGGGTCGGCTATGGCCTCTTTTCACAAAAAGAAGATCTGAATGATCCCTACGGTCTGGCAATCGCCATCCGGCACGACTTTGGTTATGGAGGTGAAACTCTTTATACGGTATATGGGCATATGAGTCGCGCCTTTGTCGCCCGGGGTCAACATGTTGAGGGTGGTGAAGCGATTGGTCAGGTGGGAGAAACTGGCAAAACCAGTGGCGTACACCTGCATTTTGAAGTAAGGATTGGGAATAACGCCTTCTCCGATTCACGCAACCCTGAACTATGGCTGGCCCCCCCGCAGGGTTGGGGAGTGCTGGCAGCTCGAATTATGAGTGCCAATGGATTACTGATGGAACACCACCCAGTTCTGGTGCGGAATCTCGATACAGGTCAGAGTTGGACAGTAAAGAGTTATGGCGGAAGCGCAAGCAACAGCGATCCATACTATCGCGAGAACCTGGTCATGGGTGACTTGCCTGCCGGGAATTATGAGGTATGGGTGGATTATCTGGGAAGAACCTTCGACCTAAACATACAGATCCAACCCGGACTGGTATCATTCTTCAGTTTTCGAGGGCAGCGCGGTTTCAATACATTTATCCCGACCCCTCCCGGAGCAGATTTCACCCCAGAATTTGTTACCCCCGAGCCTGAGTCTACCGAATAGAGATTAACCAAAGACGACCGTTTAACCCAATCCAGCGATCACTCAATCTCAAGTGTGATCAATCCCTTGACAAACAGAACGTCTGTGCTAAACTTAGATCTGCACGCAACTATAGCCTGCCACCTCTTCGTTTTCTCAACCTTTTCTCAGGAGTTTAACCATGGCCCGAAGAAGTAATCCTACCCCTACCAGTAATCCCGCCGACGAATCACGCCAGATCGCACTGGATAAAGCGCTGGGTGATATCACCAAGCGCTATGGCGATGGCGCTATTATGCGCCTGGGTGAAGCACACCAGCTTTTAGTCGAAGCCATCCCCACTGGCGCACTATCCCTGGATATTGCCCTGGGCATCGGCGGCATCCCGCGTGGGCGTATCACCGAAATATACGGTCCGGAATCCTCCGGCAAGACCACCATCTGCCAGCATATTGTCGCTGAAGCCCAAAAAATGGGTGGTACCTGCGCTTTTGTTGACATGGAACATGCCCTTGATCCAAGTTATGCGTCACGGTGTGGCGTGAACGTGGACAATCTGCTCATCTCGCAGCCAGATACCGGCGAGCAGGCCTTGGAAATTACCGAGACCCTGGTGCGGTCCGGCGCGGTGGAGGTAGTCGTGATCGACTCAGTCGCTGCGCTGGTGCCACGTGCTGAAATTGAAGGGGATATGGGCGACTCGCCCATGGGTATGCAAGCTCGATTAATGTCACAGGCTTTGCGGAAGTTATCCGGCGCAATCAAGCAAACCAACACCGCGGTAGTCTTCACCAACCAGCTACGCCAGAAAATCGGGGTTATGTTCGGAAACCCAGAGACCACTACCGGTGGGATGGCCCTAAAATTTTATGCATCGGTACGCCTGGATGTACGCCGGATCCAATCCATCAAACTTGGCACGGAAATCATTGGCAGCCGTACGCGCGTGCGGGTGGTTAAGAACAAGGTTGCTCCTCCCTTCAGGACATCTGAATTTGATATTATGTATAACGAGGGTATCTCAAAATATGGCGATATCCTGGATCTGGCCACGAATTTGGATATTGTCAGTAAGCGCGGATCATTCTACGCATATGGTGATATTCGGCTGGGCCAGGGACGTGAGAATTGTAAAGACTTCTTGCGCGAGAATCCTGACCTGGCTGCCGAAGTTGAGATGGCTGTTCGCCAGCAGGCGCTCAGTGGTAACATCCCAGTCGACTTTGGAAGTGATGAGGATAGTGGTGGGATGACAGAAGAAGAGATCTAGCCAGTCTGGGAAGCTCTGACATCGCATGGATCTGAATACCAGTATTGCAGGCAGAATTTGGCTGGGGTTGCTATTTGCAGCCCTGATTAGTTCATGTGGCGTTATCTCCCGCAATAAACCGGCGGATCAAGATGCTTTCCGTGCGCCGACTCAGGCAGTCAGCCTCACCCCTCCTCCAGCAACACCCACCCGGCTAACCACAGCCACATCGATTTCTGTCGAATTTTACCCCACTGCGACACCAGTCTGCAGCGATGCACTGACTTTCATCGAAGACCTGACCATCCCGGATGGCATGCAGGTCAGCTCTGGTGCAGTATTGGATAAACGCTGGCGGGTGGAGAACTCGGGTACCTGCAACTGGGATGAAAGTTACAGCATCCAGCGCACCGCTGGTCAGGAGCTGGGTGCGCCTGAACGCCTGGCATTATATCCAGCGCGCAGTGGTGTTGAAACCATGCTGCGGATCCAGTTCATCGCCCCCGAAGAGCCTGGCACGTATCGCAGCGCCTGGCAGGCTTACAATGCACTCGGTGAAGCCTTCGGTGATCCATTTTACGTTGAATTTACCGTCTCCCCATAAGTTTGTAATTGACATTAAATCAAAACCGGCTGGATCCTCAGACAGGGTCCAGCCGGTTCTAATTTCAGAGAAGTTTATTCTAGGTGCCTTCTTCCCAGGAATTCAAGTATTTGACTTGTTGTTCGGTAAGCGTATCGATTGCGACGGACATGGCCTCAAGCTTCATGCGGGCGATCTCACGGTCAATATCTTGTGGGACGCTATAAACTTTATGTTCAAGCTTGTCCGCATTGCGCACCATATATTCTGCAGCCAGCGCTTGATTGGCAAAAGACATATCCATCACGCTGGCGGGGTGCCCTTCCGCTGCAGCCAGGTTGATCAGGCGACCTTCACCCAGCAGGTGGATCTGACGACCATCCTTTAGCACGTATTGGTCGACAAATGGTCTAACCAGGCGTTTGGAGACCGAAAGCTCTTCCAAAGCGGGGATATTGATCTCAACATTGAAATGACCCGAGTTTGCCACAATGGCGCCGTCTTTCATCACTTCAAAGTGATGGCGGTCAATTACGTTGAGATCGCCAGTCATGGTGACGAAGATATCGCCGATTTTGGCAGCTTCAGCCATGGGCATCACCCGGAAGCCGTCCATTACCGCTTCCAGAGCCGGCATCGGGTCGACCTCGGTGACGATCACATTAGAGCCCATGCCGCGTGCGCGCATAGCAAAACCACGCCCACACCAGCCATAACCTGCCACGACCATCGTCTTACCAGCCAGGAGGATATTGGTTGCTCGAACGATCCCGTCCACAGTAGATTGACCAGTACCATAGCGATTATCAAAGAAGTGCTTGGTCATCGCGTCATTGACGGCAATAACCGGAAATTCCAACGCGCCGTCAGCTGCCATGGCTCGCAGGCGGATGACGCCGGTGGTGGTTTCTTCTGTGCCGCCAATCACGCCGCTTAGCAAATCACGCCGATCTTTATGCAGGGTACCCACCAGGTCTGCGCCATCGTCCATGGTCATGTGTGGCCTGTGATCCAGTGCAGCGTTTAAATGCTTATAGTAAGTTGCGTTGCTTTCACCTTTAATAGCATATACCGGAATTTCAAAGTGCGTCACCAAAGAGGCGGCTACCTCATCCTGCGTGGATAAGGGATTAGAAGCCGTCAGGACAATATCCGCTCCACCTTCATGCAGTGTATGCATCAGATTGGCTGTTTCTGTTGTCACATGCAGGCAAGCCGAGAGACGCAGCCCCTGTAGAGGACGTTCTTTCTTGAAGCGTTCGCGTATCAGACGCAGCACTGGCATCTCACGCTCTGCCCATTCGATTTTTCGCCGCCCACCTTCGGCTAATTTGGTATCTTTTACTTCATAGTTTTCCATGCTCATCTCCAATTTGGGTTAAATATACTTCTATCTGGTATTAAAGGTTATTCAATGCGACTGTTTATCAGGCTATCCAGTTTACCCTGATCATCGAAATATTCTCGGAAGCGGACCACAAACTCCTGAGGGGTATATTGGTGGCCTTGAGTACCACTTTGCTCCAGACAATAAGTCGCGGCGAGAGCTCCCATCTGACCGCAGGTTTCCCAATCCAACCCCATGCCATAGCCCTTTAAAAACCCGCCGCGAAATGCATCGCCAACCCCGGTGGGATCAACCACGGCACGTTCGGGAAATATTGGCACTTCAAAGCTACCTGTCTGGGTGACGATCGATGTACCTTGCTTGCCGCGCGTAATCACGACAAAACCGACCGCGCTGGAGATTGCCTCAGCGTTCAATCCGGAAATTTTTTCAATCAAGGCAAATTCGTATTCATTTACAAATAGAGCCAGGGCGCCTGACAAACCGGCGCGTAGCTCATCAGCTGAGAGACGTATGATTTGCTGGCTGGGATCATATATATAGGGGATACCCAATTCTTTGCACTCGCGCACATACTGGTGCATGGCAGATGGATCATTGGGGGATATCACCACCAAATCCGGAGGGTTGGCCTGTAATTCATAGAGCGACAATTGGGAGGCAAAGGCCATTGCACCCGGGTAAAAACTGGCTATCTGGGCATTAGCCTGGTCAAAATTAGCGAAGAAGGAGGCAGTAAACACACCTGGAATTACGCGTGCCCCGGAAGCATCGATGCCGACGCTTTCCAACCATTGCCGGTATTCCTCAAAATCTTCACCTACCGCTGCCCATAACCGCGGACGCTCACCTAACAAGGCCAATGTATAGCCGATATTGGGGGCAATCCCCCCACGTTGGCGAACCATTGACTCGACCAGGAAAGATAGGCTGATTGAACCAAGGTGCTCTGGCAGGATATGTTCCCGAAAATAACCGGGGAACTTCATAATATAGTCGTAAGCGACTGAACCGGTCAGAAGTATATTCATATGAGTTGCTTAAATGCCTTGTTCTGCCTTTACGGCGCGAGCCAGGTTGTCGACAAAGGGTGGATAGATTACACCCGCTTCTGTCACAATCCCGGTTAACAAGTGGTGCGGTGTAACATCAAAAGCGGGATTTCGGGCACTGGCGCCTGCCGGCGCAACCGGTAAACCCTCAAATTCCAACCCCAATACTTCGTGTTGATTACGTTCTTCAATCGGGATTAAACCGCCGTGAGCCAATGAAAGATCCACTGTGGAAGTAGGCACAACTGTATATGCCGGAACCTGATTATCGAAAGCTGCTAGAGCCAGCATGTAAGTACCAATCTTGTTCGCCACATCCCCGTTCGCCGCCATCCGGTCGCCGCCGAAGAACACTTTTTGGACTTGCCCCGAGCGCAAGAAATAGCCAGCTGCGTTATCACTGATAATATCAAAGGGGATGCCATATTGCTGCAACTCCCAGGCGGTCAGGCGGGCGCCTTGTAAGCGCGGGCGGGTTTCATCCACCAGCACATGTACACGCTTGCCCAGTTCATACGCCATCCGGATCACGCCCAGGGCAGTGCCCCAATCTACGGTTGCCAACGCGCCAGTATTGCAATGATGAATAATTGTATCGCCATCCTGGATCAATTCCGCTCCGTGACGGGCCATACGCAGGTTAATTTCTACATCTTCATCGGCAATGCGCTGGGCTTCGTCTACCACGGAGGCGCGCAATTCATCAGCGCTTCCAATGGATTGTTCAACCACCTTCAACATACGTTTGAGCGCCCAGGCTAAATTTACCGCAGTTGGGCGAGAGGCCTTTAATACTTCGGCAGCCGCGATTAATTCCCTCTTTAGTGCTGCGGCATCACGAGCATCAGACCGGTGAGCAGCCGCTGCCAGGCCAAAAGCTGCTGCAGCGCCAATGGCTGGCGCGCCACGTACGACCATATCGGTGATCGCTTCTGCTACCTGGTGGTGATCCGCAAAACCAAGTACCTTGAATTCACCCGGCAGCAGGCGCTGATCGATCATTTTTACCTGTCCAGTTTGATCATCCCATTCAACCGTGCGCATGAGGTTCCTTTTCTGGAATAAGTATGCTGCGAATAACGCGCTAAAAAACGCTCTCTGCGGAGAGCGCTTCGTGACAAGCGCAGTGAGTTTAACATGCAAAGCCTGGATTGTCAAATATTGACAGAGACTTCCGACTCAGGTATAGTCATCCCCATGAAGCGCCATGTTGTTATCATGATGATCCTGCTCGTGGGCAGTGCGCTGGCCTGCTCAGCCGCCGGCAACCTGCCTTTGTTTGGTCCGACGCCAACACCCACCTCAACATATACACCCACACCTACCTCAACCCCAACCCCCACCCCAACCCCTCTGCCGACACCTACACCGATCCCGGCTGCGCGCATCGAATTAGGTGAAAACGCCATATTCAATGGGAATTGGGACCAGGCATTCCAGGAATTTGAGAGTGCACGTCTGGCCAGTGCCGATCCCGAACTGCAGGCGGCCGCTTTACTAGGGCTGGGGCGCACCTACTATTTCGACGCCGAGTACGAGCAAGCCGTTACTGTATTGACCAGTTTACTCCAACAATATCCTGATGGCGTCCATGGTGCGTATGCTTACTTTATCCTGGGGCAAATCTACAGCGCTCTAAACCAGCCTGCGGAAGCAGCCCAGGCCTATCACGATTACGTTGTCCGCCGGTCAGGATTGGTGGATGGCTATATCTTTGATCTGCGGGCCGATGCACTCTTTGCTGCTGCTGATTATGCGGGTGCAGCCAATCAATACCGGGAAGCCCTACAATCCCCCAGCATCAGCGATGGGATCTATATTGAGATGAAACTGGCCCGAGCGATGAGCCTTTCCGGAGATCACTCGGGTGCAATAGCGCTTTACGCGGATATTTATGGGCGCACGAATAATGAAAATTCGAAGGCCTTGAGTTTGCTGCGCCGCGGCCAGGCATATCTTACGTTGGGCCAGACAGACCAGGCGTATGAGTCCTGGTTGGCAGTGGTTAACTTGCATCCCCGTTCCAACGAGGCCTATCAGGCATTGGTTGAGTTAGTCAATGCCGGACAATCCGTAGATGAATTGCAGCGCGGAATAGTGGATTATTACGCCGGGCAGTACGGTGTTGCCCTGGCTGCAATCGATCGTTACCTTCAAGGAACACCACTTGACCCTGGAACAGCCCATTATTTCAATGGCTTGATCCATCGAGCCCTGGGAGGGCATGCCACAGCCGTTAGCGAATTTGCGCTGGTCACGCGCGATTACCCTGAAAATCTATATTGGGCAGAAGCCTTAAACCAGAAGGCTTACACTGAATGGGCGTATCTGGAACAGTACACTCAGGCAATTCAGACTTTACTTGATTTCGTGAATCTGTATCCCAATCAAAGCCGCGCAGCAGAATTCTTGTTTGACGCCGCCCAAGTTGCAAATACCGCTGGGCGATTGGAACAAGCCGCGCAGCTCTACCAGCAACTGGCGGTATCTTACCCCAATGCAGAGCAAACCAACCGGGCCATGTTCCTGGCCGGAATCACCTATTTTCGGTTGGGAGATACCACCCAGGCATTAAGCAGTTTCCAAAACTATCTTGGTCTGGCAACTCAGACGGGCGACCGAGCTGCAGCTTATTTATGGATCGGGAAATGTCTGAGCGCACAGGGGGATCAGGCCGGGGCGAAAAGCAATTGGGAAATGGCTGCCAATGCTGATCCTACCGGCTACTACAGCGAACGTGCGCGCGACCTGCTGATGAATCGTCCGGCATTTACCCCGCCCCAGGTTTACGATCTGGTTTTTGATCCGGCTGCCGAACGTATGCAAGCTGAAACCTGGCTCAGAAATCAGTTTGCTGTCCCAGACACGATCGATCTGAGGGGGCTGGGTGAACTGGCAGGAAATCCGGGGATGATCCGTGCCAACGAACTATGGGCGCTGGGAATGTACAGCGAAGCACGCAATGAGTTTGAGGCAGTACGGCAGGCTTTCGCACAGGATGTGCTGCAAACCTATCGCCTGATGAATTATTTTTATGAGCTGGGGCTTTACCGTTCAGCGATCTTTGCTGCCCGCCAGGTATTGAACCTGGCCAATATGAGCGATGCAGATACGATGACAGCGCCGATATATTTCAATCATATACGTTTTGGTACTTACTTTTCGGACCTGATCATTCCTACCGCTCAAGAATATGAGTTACATCCATTATTAGTGTTCAGCCTGGTAAGGCAGGAAAGCTTATTTGAAGGATTCATCCAATCGTCCGCTGCGGCCAGCGGGCTGATGCAAATTATCCCCAGCACCGGAGAAGAAATAGCAGCCCGTTTGAATTGGCCTGAGGAATATAAACAGCAGGATCTGTACCGGCCGTATGTAAATATTCGATTTGGGGTTGAGTATCTGGATCGACAACGAAACTATTTTAAAGGAAATCTTTATACAGCCCTGGCCGCGTATAATGGGGGTCCAGGCAATGCCATCCGCTGGAGCAGCCTGGCACCTGAGGATCAAGATCTATTTTTGGAAATTATCAATTTTGAAGAAACCCGCAGTTATATCCAGCGCATCTATGAAATCTTTACCATTTATCGCAGATTGTATGACCGGACACCTTAATCAACGATCCATTCTGGACTGCCTGGCTAGTTAACTTTTAGAACTTATACACTTGGCGTTAAGGATTGACTTACGGAGTAATTTCTAACTTATCAACTTTCAGGAGAGAAACGATATGGCGATTTATCTTCTGGACAATACGCTAAAAATTGAGATCTGCTACGAAGAATCTGATAGCGACTACGAGGATGATATCCTGGTAAAGATCATCGAAGAGTGTCCGGAAGATGAAAAGATTTTCCGCCACGACGAAACCAATCTTTACCTGACTCCACAGCAAGCCAACGATCTGGCGCGTTTGTTAGATAGTGCAGCTCAGGCCAGCCGCATGAACCTTTAAGGAACAAGCAGGCTGGCCCGAGATATTTGTTGTTTAGCAAAACCTACTAAGGCAGGGTGAAGTGCATCACCCTCCCGTTTCCAGTATCCGTCACCCACACTCCCCCTTCTCCATCCACGGCAACCGAGCCCACCAATCCAAAGCTATCCACTCCGCTGCCAGCCTGCCCCCAGGTGCGCAGTGGGGTACCGTCCCGATCGAACTGTAACACACGGAAGCTTTCTGGATCGCTGGCAAAAACTCCCTGCTCACTTGCGGCAAGGTAGGGTTTATTTTCCAGGGATTGCCCATACCAACCGCTTACATTCCAACTGGTTTCGGGAACAAAGGAGCCATCCTCAGCCTGGACAAAACTCTGAATGCGCTGATTCCACGTATCAGCCACATAAAGACGGCCTTCGGCATCCATTGCCAGGCCGACAGGCTCGTCAAATTCGCCAGCCCCTAAACCAGCAACACCAAACTGGGTCAGGAAATTGCCGTCCGCATCGAATACGACGACGCGCTTATTACCCGTATCGGTCACATACACCTGACCTTCAGCATCGACAAGTACATCACGCGGTCCCCAGAATGCCTCCGGGGCTTCAGCCTGACCGAAGTAACCCCAGGCACGCAGGAACTCACCTGCAGGGCTGAATTTTTGGACCCGATGATTCCAGGTATCTACCACGTACACAGCTCCATCCGGGCCAACCGCGATCCCCCAGGGTTCATTGAAGGTACCTTCAGGCGCAGAACCTGCTGGGGACAAACTACCCCACAGATGAAGCACACTGCCATCAGGGGCAAGATGCTGTACTCTGTGATTGCCGGTATCAGCAACGTACAAACTGCCGTCAGGAGCAACTGCCAGATCGCGCGGGTTAAAGAATTGCCCTGGCTCGGGGCCGACGGATCCAAAGATTCGGTCTGCACTCAAGGGGATCTGTTTGTCCTCAAAGGGGTCAACAATGATCTCCTCAGCGGTCGGTACCGTGCCATAGTTCCACACACTGCCTACAACATCCTTGCGTACATATAAACGCATGCGCGCAGACGGATACCAATTTTCCAGGGTCATATCCTTATTGGTAAGCTGCCCGTACAAGGTATAGTCGCGATACATCCAGATGCGGTATAGTGCGCTGCGCATTTGCGGATCGCGCAGGACATTTAAAACCCGTTCGAAAGTCAGATCATAGTAATCTTGATTAGGCCACCATAAGCGGACATAATCAAAGCGATAGTAACCCTGGCCCACGACAGGTTCAATTTTTGAATAATTAGAGTCACCGACTAAAATTAGAGGAGCATCACGTAAAGTGCGAGTAGGGCTGGCGCCATAGAACTGCTGGTTGGTGAAGTTGCGCAGATACCACCAATACGGATAGGTAGTCTGATCATCGTAGGCCACCACAGCCGAAAGCCCGCCGCTTGTGCGGCGCGAGATTTCTTCGATCTGATTCAGGGCTTCCTTTACGCCCCCGGCCGAATGGGCATATACCAGATACTCGGTAGCATTATCATAATTTATGTAAGATGCAGTAAAGGCGGCTCGAGCCGTGAGCAATGCCAGGAAACTCGCTACGAACAGGAATACCAAACGATTGAATTGACCGGCGTGCCAGGAGCGCAGCTGCATTGAAAGTACAATCCCACTGATCAATGCAGTGAATAGAGCGGTCAGGAATGTAGTGGTCGCGCGCAGTTGCTCTAAGGAGCTGCCCTGGAAAGGTGGCTGCATGCCCAGCAGGGAAGTCAGGGCGCCCATGGTGGAGAGTAAAAATACCGGAAGTAAAAGCAAGACCAGCCAGGCGCGTTTATCCCGGAGCTGATTCCAATCCAGCCCGTCAATCAGGCGACCAAACCCCCAACCTGAGAGCAGGATCATCGGTAAGGTTATATGGACCGTCAGCCAGGGCATTTTTTCACCAGCGATGGTGTAAGCCAATAGACTGCTAATCGACCAGAAAACCAGCAGCGCAAAGACTGGAGCAGATTTCGTCGCCGGCACTGGGTTTTCGGGGCCGGACACCGGGTCAATCTCCATCCAGACCGGGATGTCCCCGTCTAACTGCTCAATATCAGATTCAACTTCCGGCTCATCTAACTCAGGAGCGGTTTTCTTATGCCCGATGATCGCCAGGAGTATCGCACCTAGACTTCCCAAGGCCGGCAGGTATTCATAGATTGGTATTTGAATTAAGGCGTAATAATACAGTGGCTGGCTGCCGCGATTGACACCTTGCTGCTCAAGCCAGTACCCCAACGAGCCAACCAGACCGGTTACAAAGCCAAATCCATGTGTAAAGACCGTAGTATAGAAAACGGTGAAGATCCCATAAAAGACTGCCGCATTAATCAAGAACAGTTTAGGCTTCCAGAGTAAGCCCATACCTGACGCTACCAGAGCGAAAATCACTACGAAGATAAAGGTAACAACAATGCTCTGGTTGTTCTGGTAATCAATCGGATTAATACCCAGGGCTTTGACAGGGAAGGGAGCTAACATGGGTAGGACCATGGCGGTCAGCAAGATCAGCATTTCGACTGAGCGTTCTGTGCGCAGGCGCTTCCAGGTAAATCCACGGATGAGCAGAAATACTGCGCCCAGAAAAGCGATTAGTGCGCCTCCAATTAAGGCCAGCATCAGCCCATTGGATGTGGTGGCTGCAACCGGATTTTCCAATCCCTGGCCTGCTTCAGGCGTCAGGACTTCGGGAGTCGCCACTGGCACCGGTTGATCGGACAGCATGTATGCGGTACCAGCCAGACCGACAAGCAACAAGCCAATCAGGAGCGCGATCAAGAAGGGATTGCGCTGGCGCTGGTCTACCCAGTCCTTTTGAGTGACCTGATAGAGTGCAAAGAAGGCCAGGAAGATCATCGCCTGGGCCTGGTAGATAAAGGAGGTCTCTTTGGTGGCAAAGTGCAGTGCAGTGACGATGGTCAGGTAAATTAAATAGCGTGCGCGTCCCGTCTCCTGATAGCGCAAGATCGCCCAGAGCATGATCACCCCAAACAGAGCGACAAATGCCTCATTGCGTACATACCTGCCGTAATACAACATGAACGGTGAAATCAACATCAAGAGCATGCTCACCAGCGCGCCAGCCCTCCCTAGATACCGGCGATAGTTCCATAAAAAGGCCACCGTGGCGATGCTAAAAAGGACTGCCGGGATACGCGCGGTCAGATCGTTATCTCCGAACAGGAAATAGGATAACGCCACAAGATGAAATTGCAGTGGACCATGCGTAACGGGATCATGTGAATAACCCTGACCCCGATACAACAACCAGGAATAGTACACGTGCGAGTTTTCATCGTGACTCATGACGCGCGGCTCGAGCTTATAAAAGCGCGTTGCGACTGCCAGGACGATCAGGAGCACGACCAGGGCAGTCTCCCAGTTAATTTTTATATAGGCTGAAATTGGGCGATCTAACCAGGATTGTTCAGATATTTGGGAAGCTTGCATGGATATTAAATGTTCACTCCTTGGAATGAGTGTTCAACGACGCGGGGTTGAGCGTTGTTTACGAGTTTTCAGAGCTGAGATCTCATCCTCGGTAAGGTAGCGCCATTGACGGGGTTTCAGGCTTCCCAGACGCAACTCGCCGATGCGAACGCGTATGATTTTTACCACCGGCAACCCCAACAGGCTACCTGTTTCACGGATTTGTCGCTTGCGCCCCTCGGTCAGGATGACTCTCAGCCAGGCGCCTTTGCCAGAAGTGCTTTCGAAAGATACCTTCGCCGGCGCAGTCTTGTACCCATCCGAAAGAACCACACCTCTACGCCAGGTATTCAGTTGCTCTTCATCTGGCTGGCGAGCCACAAGGACGCGGTATTCTTTTTCATGTCCGTATCGTGGGTGGGTTAATTGGTTAGCCAGCTCACCATCATTGGTAAGCAGCAACAGACCCTCGCTATCCACATCCAAGCGCCCGACTGGATAGAGCTGACCCGGTACCTCCACCAGGTCGCGCACGGTTGAGCGTGGATCAGGTGAAGTTACCGCAGAGATCACGCCGCGCGGTTTATAGATCGCAATATAGGTTAATGGGGGAGCAGCCTGCACCAGGCGACCATCCACAGTGATACGATCAATTTCTGGATCCGCCTGACTGCCTAATTCGGCAACACGCCCGTTCACGACGACGCGTTTTGCGACAATTAACTCTTCGCATCCACGGCGGGAGCCATAACCTGCACGAGCCAGAATTTTTTGTAAGCGTTCTTTTGTCATAATCTGTATTATATAGGAGTTAGGCAGTTCCGGGGAAATTATAGCCGTAAGCAAGGGGGTACAAAAGGCAATCTATTCCTTGAGGACATGCTGTTCGTCTTGTGGCTGAATTTGCTCTGTATCTTCCAAGACAAGTGGCGGTAGCTCCTCCAGGGAATTCAAACCGAAGTATTGTAAGAACTCGGGCGTCGTGCTGTATAAAATCGGCCTGCCAGGGGCTTCTGCACGCCCCACTTCCTGGATCAAGCCCTTACTCAGCAGGCTTTTTAGCACACCATCACTGTTCACCCCGCGGATAGCATCTATCTGGGGGCGAGTGACCGGCTGCTGGTAGGCAACGATGGCTAAAGCCTCCAACCCGGCGCGACTCAGGCGACTGGTCGCTTCCAAACCAAGGAAGCGCTCGATCCAGGGAGCAGCATCGGGAGCACTGGTCAGTTGAACACGTCCCATATGGCGTTGTATGCGTATCCCGCGCAGATTGGGGTTTTGTTTGTAATCCTCTTCCAGCTCGCTGAGGGCGTGTTGCACATCAGCAATACTGATCTCCAGGGCAGCCGCCAATTGGGGCGCGGAAACTGCACCGGGAGCGACAAATAAGAGCGCTTCTAGTTTTGCGAGCAGATCGGTTTCTGGCAGAATGTTGTCAATCATGCTATGATAAAATTCCCGAGAACTACAGGTACCTGATGATGGAGATCATATGACAAAAACACAGCGAGTGGGCTGGCTTTCAGCCCTGTTAATTGTACTGTTATTGAGCAGCCTGGCGTGCAATTTGCCAGGTCGCAGCACGGAAGAACCTACTGAGCTCCCAAATATTCCCGTGACCACCCAGGCAGTTGAAACTCTACAGAGTGAAATCGATGCCGCCAAGGAAGCATTGCGCAACAACCAATCGGTAGAAATCCAGGTTAGCGAGGCACAACTCACATCGGCGGCAGCCTTTGAGCTGCAATCTGATCCGGATATTCCTCTGGCTGATCCGCAGATTTATCTGCGAGACGGGCAAGTTACAGTATTGGCTAACTTAACCCAAAACCAGATTGAAGTTCCAGTTGAGATCATCCTGGAGCTGAGCGCCGATGGCCAGGGGAACCTCGAGCACCAGGTGATCAGCGGCCAGATCGGGCCTCTGCCAGTGCCAGACAGTCTTATGAACCAGCTAACCGACCGCCTGGACAAGATTATCGCCAGCCAGACGGCAGTTTACGCTAGCCCGCTTTTCATTGAGAGTATCACCATAGGTGATGGAAATATGACTTTGCGTGGCTACAAACGTTAATGCTTCTAGATAAGCTCCTCCTGGGTTCGAAATGAGATTATACCACTCTCGATTTTTTGTAAATGCCTGTCTATCTGTCCTGCTGCTGGTGATCTTCACTGCTGGATGTGCCGCGCCTCAGGCTACCCAAGAACTGATTATGCTCAATATCGAAGTAGATGGCAAAACACTCACTGTCAGCGTTCCAGCCGGGAGCACGGTGCAGCAGGCTTTGGACGCTGCTGATCTTGAACTCGCTGCTTTGGACCGGACCGAACCAGCTTTGTTCACCGTTCCAGCTAAAGGCGATTCCATCCGAGTAGCGAGGGTAAGCGAGGAATTTGAAGTAGAAGAGGTGGTAATTCCATTCGAGCGCCAGACGCTGCGCAACGAGTCTTTACCACCTGGCAAAGAACACGAGGTCTATCTCCAAATTGGAAAGAATGGTTTGCAGGAGATCACCTACCGAAAAGTGTTTGAAGACGGGGTGGAGGTCTCCAGCAATCCGGTGCGGTCAATATTGATCAGCGAGCCAGTACCTGAAATCCTGATGGTCGGCATCCAGACTCCCTTCGTCCCAGTAGGTATTCCTGGGAAATTAATTTATCTGCGAGATGGCAACGCCTGGCTGATTGAAGAAACTACCGGAAACCGCCGTGCAATCATTACCACAGGAGATCTGGATGGGCGTGTTCTTGCGCTATCCGATGATCTTACGTGGTTACTGTTCACGCGTAGTTCTTCTGAAACCGGAACGATCAATAGTCTGTGGGCAACCCAGCTTAGTAACGCAGAAGCGGAATTGATTGATTTGGAAGTCCCCAATGTGATCCAGTTTGCAGACTGGATTCCAGGATCGAACACAAAAATTGTATTTTCTACCGTCGAAGCGCGCGCCACCGCACCCGGTTGGCAGGCTAATAATGATTTGAATGTGCTTACCTTCAGTTTCACCGGCTGGACCACAGATTGGGATGTTATCATTGAACCAAACTCAGGCGGACTGTATGGCTGGTGGGGAACAAGCTACGCCTGGTCGCCTGACAGGAAGACATTGGCAGTCGCCCGTCCAGACGGTATACAACTGGTAGGCTTCCTGGATGGCATCATTACCCCACTGGCGGATATCGTCCCGTTATTGACACGTGGCGATTGGGCCTGGGTACCAGGAATTTCCTGGAGCCCAGATGGACAAATCCTGTATACAGTTGATCACGTGCCGCCGCCGGGAGCGAGCAATCCGGAGGAATCCCCCCTATTTGATCTGGCAGCGGTACCTGTCCCTGGCGGGCGATTGCTGCGCATCATTTCCCAAGCCGGAATGTTCAGCTACCCCCTGGCATCACCCGACCAGATCCAGGGTGATGGGCAGGGAAGTTACCAGGTGGCATATTTGCAGGCAGCTTTCCCCACTCAGAGTGAAACCAGCCGCTATCGGCTGTCTGTGATGGATCGTGATGGATCAAATCCTCAGGCATTATTCCCCCCAGAAGGCAATCCTGGCATCACACCCCAGCGCGATTGGGGCGCCTGGTCCCCCGATCCTTTACCAGATAGCGGAAATTATGCGATAGCGCTGGTTTATCAAGGTAATTTATGGCTGGTGGATACGGTCACCGGTCAAGCTCAACAGGTCACCGGGGATGGGTTGACTACCCGGGTGATCTGGAAATAATCTATAGAAGAGGGATGGAAATAACATGCGTATACTAATCACCGGAGCAGCAGGTTTCTTAGGCTCCCATCTGTGCGACCGTTTGCTCGCTGAAGGGCATAGCGTTGTAGGGATGGACAATTTCATTACTGGTAGTTCGGAAAATTTAGCTCATCTGGCAAGTAATCAAAATTTTTCTTTTATTCGCCATGATGTATCTAATTTTATTTTCGTGCCAGGCAAGCTCGATGCTGTCCTACACTTTGCCTCACCAGCCAGCCCCAATCCAGCCTCGCGCTTTGGTTATGTAAATCTACCCATACAGACCATGAAAGCCGGGGCTCTCGGTACTCATAACAGCCTGGGAGTAGCGAGCGCAAACCAGGCACGCTTGTTACTGGCCTCAACCAGTGAAATCTATGGCGACCCGCTTGAACACCCCCAGAAAGAAAGTTATTGGGGGCACGTAGATACCATCGGTGTGCGGTCGGTTTATGATGAGGCCAAACGCTTTGCAGAAGCGCTTACCATGGCTTATCACCGCTTTCATGGGATTGATACCCGCATCGTGCGCATTTTCAATACCTATGGCCCACGCATGCATATTGATGATGGACGCGTAGTACCAAATTTCCTGAAACAAGCCTTGCATCAAGAACCACTTACCGTATATGGCGATGGCTCGCAAACACGCAGCTTTTGTTATGTAGATGATCTCGTGGATGGGATTTATCGATTATTGATGTCGGATGAAACAAGACCGGTCAATATTGGCAATCCGGTAGAGACAACCATTCTGGAATTTGCCAAAATGATCAATGCGCTCACAAACAACCCGGCCGGGATCATCTACAAAGAAGCCTTGCGCATTGAAGGCGATCCACAGCGCCGCCAGCCTGATATCAGCCGTGCCCGCGAAGTGCTCAGATGGGAGCCAAAAGTCCCCGTAGAAGAAGGTTTGCAACGGACCATTCCTTATTTCAAAGAGAAGTTAGGGATCAAGTGAACCGTTTCATTACCAATCCAACTGAAAGAGGGCGTTTTCTACGCTTTGCGATGGTGGGTGTCATTGGCGCAATCGTTGATTTTGGCACCTTCAACCTACTGACGCATACATTCAGTGTTAAGCCAGTCACTGCTTCGATATTGTCCTTTACAGCGGCTATCGTAAGTAACTTTATTTGGAACCGCTTCTGGACCTATCCCGATTCACGTTCCAAGCCGATCGTACGCCAGTTGACTCAATTTGCAGCCATCAGCGTTATGGGTTTGTTGATCCGTACGCCAATCTTTGCCTTTATGGATCACCAGCTCATTGATGTGGCTCAGGGTATCAGCTTATTCAGCCTATCTGTGCAACAACTGGAATCCCTTGCACATAATCTTGCTCTGGCATGCGCAGTTGGCATTGTCATGTTCTGGAATTTTTTCGTAAATCGCTTCTGGACGTACAACGATGTCGTCCGCTAACCTACGACTGGTTCCGATATACACAACGCGTGGCGACCTGGGCGCCATCTTACGATACCCTTACCTCTTTAATCCTTCTGGAGAGTGGATTGGTTGGGTGACTGCCGAACGGGAAGTCTATTCGATCTATGGCTCTTTTGTAGGTCATGTCAGCAAGGAGTGGCGCATCATACGCTCACGCAGCCTTGATGCTACCCATCCCACTCGCCTGCCTCCCCGCGATCCAGGCTGCCTGACCCCACCTGCGCATTTTCCGCTACCTCCCATGATGGCAGAACTGACCTACAATCAAATGGATGTCCTGGAAGAAGCGCCTGGCTTACTCACACCTGCAGATAGTGGTGAGTTCAAACCTGACCTGGAATAACTAGATGAATAAACCTGTCTCCCCAAAAACCGTAAGCGCTTCGCGGGTTACGCTTTCTCAATTGATGCAACCTGAGCATGCCAATAATCTGGGCAATGTGCATGGTGGGTGGATCATGAAGCTGGTTGATGAGGCCGGCGCTCTGGCGTGCATGCGACATGCCCAGCAGCGCGTGGTCACGGTAGCTGTGGACCAGCTCACTTTCCGCGAGCCAATTCGCATCGGTGACCTGGTCACCTTAACTGCAGAGGTAAGTTATGTTGGACGTACCTCCCTCGAAGCTGAGATTCATGTCGTTGCGGAAAATCCCATCACCGGCGAGTGCACCCACACCAATACCGCCTATCTGGTGTATGTGGCCCTGGCAGAAGATGGGAACCCGGTTTCAGTTCCGCCATTGATCCCCGAGACGGAAGCTGAGCGGCAAAGAATGGATGAAGGCAAAGCACGGCAGGCATACCGGCTGGCGCAGAGCAAACTGGCAGCGCAGCGGGATAAATCGGCTGAACCTGAGAAAGGAAAGTCTTAGAGATGAATTCCAACACCTCAATGACTCACCGTGAGAGGATGATTGGCTGCCTTTCACAGGCTACAATTGACCGGGTTCCAGTCGCATTGTGGCGACATTTCCCTGTAGATGACCAGACTCCCGATGGACTGGCAGCAGCTACAGCGGCATTTCAACGAACCTTTGACTTTGATCTGGTCAAAGTGACACCTGCCTCATCGTTTTGCCTGCGTGACTGGGGCATGCACGACGAATGGCATGGAGCTACGGAAGGAACCCGTGAGTATAGCGCGCCGATCATCCAAAAAGCAGATGATTGGCGTAAGCTTTCCAGGTTGGATCCCTACGCTGGGTATTTGGGCGACCAACTCACCTGCTTACGCTTATTAGTCAGTGAACTTGGCCCAGATACACCCATTATCCAAACGATCTTTAGCCCCCTCTCCCAGGCTAAAAATCTGGTGGGCAAGGGTAAACTGATCTCCCACCTGCGCCAACATCCGGAGGCTGTCCACGAAGGACTGCGGACGATCACAGAGACGACCTTGCGCTTCGTAGAGGCTGCCTGTGAAACAGGAATTGATGGCATCTTTTACGCCATTCAACATGCAAATTATGGATTACTGACCGAGGCTGAATACGCCCAGTTCGGACAGATATATGATCTACAGATTCTGGAGCCGGCCAGGCAATTGTGGCTGAATATGCTGCATCTGCATGGCGACGAAGTCATGTTTGATCTGGCAGCCCGCTACCCGGTTCAAATCATCAACTGGCACGATCGCGAAACATGGCCAAATCTGACTGAAGGCAAGAAACGCTTTGGTGGGGTGGTGTGCGGCGGGTTAAGCCGGGAAGAAAGTCTGGTGCTCGGATCACCGGTGCGGGTTACCGGAGAAGCGCACGATGCTATCCAGGCCACAGGCGGTGAGCGCTTCATACTTGGCACCGGCTGTGTGACACCCATCACTGCGCCCTATGGAACCCTGATGGCGGCGCGCAAAAGTGTTGAGAAGAATTGAGTGAGTAAGTACGAATGGCTGGTTTACGCGTCATCGGTGGGATAGCACGCGGTCGCAAACTACGCGCAGTACCCGGCGATAGTACGCGCCCAATCACTGACCGCACCAAAGAATCTTTGTTTAATATCCTGGGGGCAGACATTCAAGATACGGCTTTCCTGGATCTATTCGGTGGAACCGGAGCTGTTGGTATTGAGGCTTTGAGTCGAGGGGCTAACTATGCGCGTTTTTTAGACACCCAGCGCCTGGCAGTAGAGACCATCAGGGCTAACTTGCAAGCCACCCAACTGGCAGGCGCAGCCGATGTCTTAAAAATGGATGCCTTTCACCTGCTGGCTCAGCCGCCCGATCGATCCTTTGATTATATTTATATCGCTCCACCCCAATACAAAGAGATGTGGCTCAAAGCCATGCATATACTGGATGAAAATCCAGCCTGGTTGTCACCAGATGGCTGGGTGATTGTTCAAATTCACCCGGTGGAATACAGCGTTGTTCAATTCAAGAATTTCAGCGAGTTTGATCAACGCAAATACGGCAGCACACTGCTTGTTTTTTATGAGGATAACCGTATCCAGGATCATTAAAGATCAGGCGCAGGTTGCCAGTCTACCTCTTCTAACAGGTTGGCAGATTCTCTCCCCAAAACACGGTCATAAACGGTAATCATGCGGGCAGCGATTTTTTCCCAGGCATATTCTCTGGCAAATTCTGCCGCCCGAGCTCCCATTTTTGTGCGTAGATTGCGATCAGTCATCAATATCGCCAGCTTTTCTGCCAGGGCAGCCGGCTCATCCACGGGGACAGTAAAGCCAGTTTCATTATCCTGCACCAGGAAAGCCAGCCCACCCACCTGGGAGGCTACCACCGGCGTACCGCAAGCCATGGCTTCCAAAGCGACCATGCCGAAAGATTCATAATGGGACGGCACAACGACTGCTTCTGCAGCCGAATAATAATACGGAAGGGTATCCTGGCTACGCTTGCCCAGGAAAGCCACCAGATCGTTCATGCCTGCTTTTTCTCGTATTGCCTGCAAGCGCGCCATTTCAACACTGATACCCTGCTCTCCAGGATCAGGATCACCACCAATCACGCTCAAACACATTTCCAAACCTTGCTGGCGTAAAATGGCCAGGGCATCAATTAAGGTATCAATGCCTTTCAATGGCTCGATACGTCCCACAAACAGTAACACCTGTTCGCAAGGCAAAACACCGATAAATTCTTTAGCTTCGTCGGTTGGGATGGGATAAAAATGGCTGATATCCACCCCGGGTGGGATAATTACCATTTTGCTGGTGTCTGCCCGATACAACCATTGTAACTGCGCCAACTCTGCCGGAGTAGCTGCTACAATCTTATCGGCCAAGCGCAATACCTC